>Ga0224558_1000244_pt1 | contig 64947 bp, 68 predicted proteins | sample 714S32024metaG_FD_180682 | JGI IMG/M metagenome (GOLD analysis project Ga0224558, IMG submission 180682) | Peat soil microbial communities from Stordalen Mire, Sweden - 717 S3 20-24 | ecosystem: Environmental > Terrestrial > Soil > Wetlands > Peat | place: Sweden: Norrbotten County, Stordalen... | reverse complement strand
TGACCAGGACCGCCGTCGGCGCCCTGCGCAGCATCCAGAAACAGCCACAGAGAGTAGAGAGCTACTTCAGTCAGAAAGATGTGTGCTATGCCGCTGCGTAGCAGAACTTCAGGGCCGGATCAATAAGACAGGAGTTTCAGGGCCGCCACATGCGGGGGACAGCAATCGAGCTTTCGAACCGCCAGAACACGGGATACTCTCGAACGCGGAATTCCCAGTTCTTTGGGATGTACTATTCGACCGGCATCCACGAGGGGCATACTACCGAGGCCGCTTTGAGCAGTCCGGTAGCCCATCGACCTGATCTCCACGCTGGTCATCCATCCCTTCGTACTGGCTTCCCCGTCACCCTCTACAAGGAACAGTGGCTCCGCATTCTTGCCAGCGCTCCTGAGATCGAGGCGTTCATCCGGGAAAACGACAGCAAACTCAAGACCAAGGAATAGCGATGTCCACAACATCCTTTTGAGACGCACCCCGAGTGGTAAGGCGATTTTGCACTCGTTGATGAGGACCGGGGAAGTGAAGCCCGTTACAGGAAACTGATCCTGAAAATCGCGATTCGAATCCCGCCGGTATGGGGCCGAGGTTTCCCAGGTCCCCAAAGGCGAGGGATCTGGGGCAGCCATCTTTTGTGATTAGATCAGCTCTCCGGGACCTGGGCCCCCCGCCTGACCCATTGCAGACATTGATTTTTGCCATTTACTATAAATAGCTGGTTCAGAAAGCTGCGCGCTGTCCTTTCTGTATCGGAGCATCTTAGGTGTCGAATGGCTAGGAAAAGTACGACCACATCTGCACAGCCTCGAACTCTCCCCGGCTTCATAGAAGCGTTTGCGCAATACTCGTCCGGCTCTAACTACTTGAAATGCTTTCGCGGCCAGCTGGACTCCTCTTGGCCAAACGTAGCGGGCATATTCCGGCCTGATCTCAAAGAGCTTCTCAATAATGAGAAAAGGGCAATTCGGGATCTGATCTCAGTTCAGCCTCATGAGTTTGCGTCTGACGAAACCATGTTCGATAAACTCGTTCGGATGCAGCATTTGGACTACCGACTCGATTGCTGGATGTTTCGCGGAATGCGCTGGTCGCGCTTTATTTTGCAACCGACCCTGGCCCTGTTGGTGGCACACCGAGTGACGGCAAGGTGACCGCTTTCGCGATTCAGCCGGAACGCGAGAAATATTATGACAGCGATACAGTGAGTTGCCTTGCCAATTTGGCCAATATGACATCCGAGGAGAAGACCGAGATCAATCGATTGAGGAAGGATCTAAAAGGAGAAATATCGAGTGCTAGTAACATCAAGAAATTCAATAAGTACGACGTTATACAACGACTTCATCAATTTATCCGGTCTGAAAAACCATATTTCCAGTCAATTATCAACCCCATAGATTTGTTTGTGCCGTATTATGTTCATCCCAAAATGAGCAACAGGCGAATTCTGGCGCAATCCGGTGCCTTCATCCTCTACGGCATAGATGAACCTAAGATATATTCCCCAAACCGGATTGACCCAAAGCCATTCATTGTTCCGAAGGATGAGAAGAGCACTATCCGAAAAGCGCTCGAAAACATTGGCATCAATGAAAGCACACTTTTCCCTGAGATCGACAAAGCCGCAGCCCGGATCAAGAATCAGTACAAGAAGAAGTAGGACATCGATTGAGAACTAATTTGCGAACCGCCAAGGGCGGAAACTCAAATCGAGACACTGCGGAGCGGCAGAACGGTTCGGTTCTTTAAAATGACGCGGTGACGCATTTAGCTGTTAGGGTTTCCGCCATTTGTCCCTGCCCCCAACATTGGTGTCACGGACGCGCTCAACATGAACGGCTGCATCCGGGTTCATCTCGCGAGCCCGCTCAATGGCTTCAGCTTGGGTCGGGAGGATTGCGCTGGCCCTTTCTGAACCTGGTTTTCTTACCGCATAATCTCCCTGCTCACGCCGCCTTTCGATATACAATTCAGCCTTTGCCATGAAAGCCCCCTTCCTGCGAATAGAATACACCGAAAAACACCGCTGGCACCACATTGAACTCGCCGGGGGCATTGTGCAGGCCTGTGTTCAGTGTTGCGGATTGTTGGACTGTTGACTTCAGCCCTGTTGACTCTTCCAGATGTTTGGATGACGCTCCAAGGTGATCTGCGGGGATGAGCGGGACGGTGCCGCTAACTGTCCAGATGCGCGTGGAAGAAGGCGGTGATGCGGCGGCGGGCGTCCATGGTGGCCGGTTCGTTGTGGCCGACGGCCCGGATGCGCAGCAGCTTCAGCAGAAAGGTTCCGCGCTGGTTCATGAAGCCGTGGCCGGCGTCGGGGTATTCCTTCACGTCGTTGGGAATCAGCGCCTTGTCGAGCGCGCGGGCCAGATCGTCGGCCACGCCCTGCTCCCATTTGGCCTGGGCGCCGTAGCTGCCCACCACCGGGCAGGCGGTATCCAGAAAGCTCTCGAAATCCGTGGGCAGCTTGCCGCCGTAGTTGATGCTGGCGGCCGAGAAGCCTTTGCCGGAGATCAGTAGCAGGGCGAATCCGCCGCCCATGCAAAAGCCGATGACGCCCACCTTGCCGTTGCATCCGGGTTGGCCTTCGAGCCAGGAGCGGCTGGCTTCGACGTCGTCGAAGGCCGCGCCGCTGCGGGCCATCAGTTCGCGGATGACGGCGCGGATGCAGTGCAGTTTGCCGCCGCGATGGTAGAGGTCCGGGGCCAGGGCCAGAAATCCAGCCTCGGCCAGCCAATCGGCCTGGTTGCGGTTGTCCTGGCTCATGCCGAAGATGTCGTGCAGAACCACGACGCCGGGCACGGACGCGGGAGTGGACGGAACGGCGAGCCAGGCGGGCATCGTGCCGCCGGTGAGAGGGATTTTGACTTCAGGCATCGAACAATACCTCTGTAGATTGTGGTTCGATTCTATCTTCCACCGGCGGTTGGCGTGGTGACAGAACATGAAAGACCCGCAAACGCGGCTCCACGACCGCGGTAGGTTGAAACATGCATCGCGGATCTTGCATCATTCCAGAATTTATTCTGGCGCAATGGGCGTTTGAACTAAGTCGCTGGCGCGACGGACGCTGCGGCATGTGCTTTCCCGGGCATTGTTGGCTGTGTAAGCCTCGGGTCACAGGAGGTTTACCGTGACCCATCTTCGGCAGCGCATGCTGGATGAACTCCAGCGTCGCAACTACTCTCAGAGCACTACACGCATCTATATCCACGCGGTGGAGGACTTTGCGAAGTACTTCCATCGCTCGCCTGAGCGCCTGGGCCCAAGCCACATCCGGGAGTACCAGGTTCATCTGTTTCGTGATCGGAAGCTTTCGCCCAGGACTATCCAGAGCCGTTCTGCGGCTCTGTGGTTTCTCTTCGTCAAGACCCTTCGGCGACCGTATCTGCCCGATGAGATTCCGTTTCCCAAGTGTCCCGGGAAGCTGCCTACTGTACTCAGTCCGGAAGAGGTGGCCCGGCTAATTGATTCGGCTCGCAACCTGATGCATCGCACCATGCTGATGACGCTGTATGCAACGAGCCTGCGCCGGGCCAAGGAAGAAGCGGCGAGTTAGCTGTTATCTGCGGCGCTCTGAAGTCGCCGCTTGCAACTTCATGCGCATGGATTACAATTCATGCGATGACTCCCAAACCGGCCAAAACCGCCGCCCATCCTCCCGCCTCGCGCGACTCGATTCACCCCAACGGCCCCGTCACGCTGTCGATCGATATTGGCGGCTCGGGGCTGAAGGCGATGCTGCTGGACGCGGCCGGCAAGCCGTTGTGCGAGCGGCAGCGCATTCCAACCCCCACCGACCCCGCACCGGAGGCGGTGCTGAAGGCGCTCGACGAGCTGCGCCGGCGCTTTCCGGAGTTCGATCGCGTCTCGGTCGGCTTTCCCGGCGTCGTCAAGCACAGCTCCACTTATGGCGCCGTCAACCTGCATCCTGAATGGGCGGGCGGTTACCCGCTGCAAGCGGAGATGGAGAAGCGCTGGAAGAAGCCGGTGCGGGTGGGCAACGACGCCGACGTGGCCGGCTATGGCGCCATCAAGGGCGAGGGCGTGGAACTGGTGATCACGCTGGGCACCGGCATGGGCGGCGCACTGTTTACCAACGGCCACCTGGCTCCGGGCCTGGAACTGGGCCACCATCCCTGGCGCAAGGGCAAGACCTACGAGGAGCTCCTGGGCCGCCGCGGCCTGGACGAGATCGGCAAGAAGGCCTGGAACAAGCTGCTCAAAGAAGCGCTCGCACAGATCGAGTTCCTGTTCAACTACGAGCACCTCTACCTGGGCGGCGGCAACACCAAGAAGATCAACTTCGAGCTGCCGGCCAACGTGACCATCGTCTCCAACGAGAGCGGCCTGCTGGGCGGCGTGGTGTTGTGGCGCGATCAGGGGTGAGCGAAGTTTTCGAACTCAGAGAAGCAAGCAACTCCCAAGTCTCGGAATCCCAGCCGCACTACGCGCCGGGGTTAAAGAAATCCGCCAGCCCGGCGCGCTCGGCGTGGGCGGCCATCGAGGCCTGAATCTCCAAGGCCAGCGCCAGCGCGCGGCGGCCCTGCTGTGCCGTGAACCTCCAGCATCATCCCCACGTCCACTACATCGTTCCCGCTGGAGGGCTGGCTCCCGACGGCTCCAGATGGATAGATTCCTCGCGCCGCTTTTTCCTGCCCGTCAAGGCACTGAGCCGCGTGTTCCGCGGCAAGTTCGTCGCCGGATTGAGACAACTCTTCGCGCAGGACAAGCTTCAGTTTCACGGCTCGCTTCAGCAACTTGCCTCGCCTGACGCGTTCAGCCACTTCCTCTGGCAACTCGGCCAGAAGGACTGGGTCGTCTACGCCAAGCCGCCGTTCGGCGGCGCCGAACATGTTCTCAACTACCTCGCCCGCTACACCCATCCCAGTTGCTGAAAAAGTAACGCCGCGCTCTTTGCGACTTTCAGGTTGACGATCCGAATGTATTCATCCCAAGCTCGAAGAGTCTCTTGTTTGGGCTCTGCTGCTTCCAAGAGCTTCACAAACAACACAAGAAACAGAAGAGCTAGCGCCGATGTTGACTTCGTCGTCCTTGGACCTCTGGAGATATGTATGTATCCTGCTTTGTCTTTGGAGTTGAACGCCGAGGAATTTGCCATCATTGCACGCTCTCAGTCTGGACGACCTCAGGATTAAGGCAGGTCTCAGAGACGATCGCTCCAGAAGCAATAAGGTCCGGCACCCCAAGCCGGGAAGCACGGCGACGAGACAGATAACGCCCGAGTCGAGAAACGCCGAGAATGGCTGCGGCGATTCCGAAAATGAGGAAAATGCCGCAGCCGGGTGAAGAGTTCATGGTCGAGGAAACCCATGACCGGAGTTCTCGCGGAAGGAAGTGGCCAGCAGCAAGATAGATAATTGCCCAGATACCGGAGACGATTGTGTTCAGCAGCACGAAACGCAGCCTGGAAAGTCCAGAGTAACCGGCGAGAGCTGCGGCCAGATTGGGCCCGGGGAGAAAGCGAGCCACCAACATAGCCACTCCACCGTGACGGGCGAACAGGTGTGCGATGCGAAAAGAACGCGAATCTACTGACTGCAGGCGCTTGAAAGCGCGGCTTGGATTCGATTTGCGACTGCGTCCCAAGTCGAACCATGCGCAGTCAATAAAAACGGAGGCTGAGACCGCCACAAATAACGCCAAAGGTATGCTCACACTTTCGCTGCCAGTAAGGGCTCCTATCAACAGCAAGATTGGAGCACTGGCAATCGGTATTCCTGCCTGCTCCAAGACGATAGTGACAGCCAGCACTCCGAGAGGATGGCTAGTCAAGAAGTGATCCACATGAACCATCGAACTCTCCTATTCCATTGCTGCAGGCACCGTACGGACTGGTCGGAAATGTTGTGGCGGACTCGTGACGATTCCGTTCTTCGGCAGAAACGACCTGGTTGATTGCGCGCACGCGCGCATCGTTGACGTCTTTGGGCGATCTCTTTAGGAGCAGGGCACAATCCAGGATGGAATATCGCTCAAGGACGCAGATCACAAAGGCGAGGCGATCGAAATCGGGCAGACCCAGAATTGCAACAGAGTCCGCAAGCACGCTTTTCATTGCGGTCGCTGCGTTGTCGCCTTCCAGACGGGCCGCCTCACGGCTGTATTTTCTCGGCACGCTGATCGCCCGGCCATACGGATCGAGTAGTAACTTGGAGGGATCGAACCTGAGACCCCGATCTGGCTTAAACGGCCCGAACGCCCGGAATCCGTAGATCTGACCCTCTTGCAGACCGGGAACATATACGTGCCAATAATGGTACGTGCGGTTCGCTGACGGGTCCATCGGGATCACGCGCGAAGGACGAGCGTCGTCCACTCGATCGAAAAGCAACAACTCGATCGAGGCCGCACTCCGAGAGAACACTGAAAAATTGGCTCCGCCATTTAGCAGCGTGGCCCCAATCGGAAAGCTGCGGCCGGTTTTTGGTACCGGAAGCGGATGTTCCCCTTTGCTTTCTGTTGCACTGGACATGGTTGCACGTTCCAGAAGCCGGCGCTTGGCGCTACTCGTCATTGCCTCCCGCCGTGATAGAGGCAGTCTCGCGGATGAATCGAACTGGTCAGCAATCTGCAAGACTCACCTCAAAGCATATCCGATTCATCCCAGACTGCTTCTAGTCCATGACCTCACTTCTTCTCGTAAGGCCACTTCCAACCAGCGATTTCCGGGCTGTCGATCCCGTACTCGTAGGCATGGCGGCGGCATGCGATCTGGCTGTCGCGGAATTCCTCTTTGGCATACGCGCCGACACACTGGAGCATCGGGATTCGGTCAATCGCGTCGATTGCGAGACTGAACCGGTCCGTCTGATTGTTAATTGCCAGTTCCATCGGCGTGTTGATGTTGCCCTTTTCTTTGTAGCCACGTACATGCAGGTTCCGGTGGTTTGTGCGGCGGTAGGCGAGGCGGTGAATCAACCAGGGATAGCCATGGAAGTTAAAGATGATCGGCTTGTCGACCGTAAAGAGAGAATCGAAGTCCGAATCCGTTAAGCCATGTGGATGTTCTGTGTTGGGTTGTAGCTTGAACAAATCAACTACGTTTATAAATCGAATCTTCAGGTCTGGAAAGTGTTCCCTGAGCAGTGCTGTCGCAGCCAGCGCTTCCTGTGTTGGGATATCGCCCGCCGCAGCAAACACAACATCAGGTTCATTACCTGCATCATTACTGGCCCAATTCCAGATGCCGATGCCCTTTGTGCAATGAGTAATAGCGGCATCAATATCCAGGAATTGCAGATGTCGCTGCTTGTCCGAGACGATAACGTTGATGTAGTTTTCAGAGCGTAGACAGTGATCCGCTACCGACAACAGACAGTTGACATCGGGTGGCAGATAGATGCGGGTCACAGCCGCACTCTTGTTCAGTACCACGTCCAGGAATCCAGGGTCCTGGTGCGTGAAACCATTATGATCCTGACGCCAGACCGTTGACGTAATGAGAAGATTGAGCGACGCAATCTTGCGACGCCAAGATAACTGGTTGCAGATGGACAACCATTTAGCATGCTGATTAAACATCGAGTCTATCACGTGAACGAAAGCTTCATAGGATGAGAGAAACCCGTTGCGACCGGTAAGCAGGTAGCCCTCGAGCATGCCCTCCATCGTGTGCTCACTGAGCATTTCGATCACGCGTCCGTCCGAAGCCAGTTCTGTACCGTAACTGTCCTCGGGAAACATTTCAGCAATCCAGAACTTCTTCGAAACCTGATAAATTGCATCAAGTTTGTTGGACGTGTTCTCGTCGGGCGCGAACACCCGAAAACTGTTCATGTTCCATTTCATGACATCCCGCAGAAAACTGCCGAGCGGCGGTACGTTCTCCACTTCGGTGATCCCTGGGCGGTCGATTTTAATCGCATAATCGCGAAAGTCGGGCAAGCGCAGCTTTTTTCTGAGCTCTCCATTCGTGTGGGGACTCGCGCTCATACGCCGGGAGCCTGATGGCGCAATTTCGGCGAGTTCCGGTCGGAGCCTCCCGGATTCGTCGAAGAGCTCTTCTGGCCTAAGCGAGCGCATCCAGTCCTCAAGAATCCGCAGACGCTGCGGATCGGTCTTGACATCCGCCAGCGGAACCTGATGCGAACGCCAGAAGCCTTCAATCCGATGTCCGTCCACCTCCACCGGTGCACCCCAACCCTTTGGCGAACGCAACACCACCATAGGCCAGCGTGGTCGAGTCGCAATGCCGCTCTTCCGGCACTCTTCCTGATGAGTCCTGATATCCTGCAGGCAACGCTCAAGTGTTGCGGCCATCGCCTGGTGCATGCTGTTGTGCTCGGATCCCTCGACGAAGTAAGGATTCCAGCCATACCCACGCAACAGATTTTCCAGTTCCTCGTGCGTGATCCGCGCCAGCAAAGTAGGGTTGTTGATCTTGTATCCGTTAAGGTGAAGTATGGGTAGTACAGCACCATCGCGGATCGGATTCAGAAACTTGCTGATATGCCATGAGGTCGCCAACGGGCCAGTTTCCGCTTCTCCGTCACCCACCACGGCTCCAACGATGAGGTCGGGATTGTCGAACGCGGCTCCGCAGGCGTGCGAAAGGACATATCCCAGCTCACCTCCTTCGTGAATCGAGCCTGGAGTCTCTGGCGTGCAGTGACTGCCAATACCGCCGGGGAACGAGAACTGTTTAAAGAATTCTTGGAGGCCTTTCTCGTCCTGGCTTTTCTCAGAATAGATTTCACTGTACGTGCCCTCCAGATAGATAGGAGCCAGCACTCCTGGCGCGCCGTGGCCCGGACCAGCCAGAAAAATCATCTCCACATCCTGCTTTCGTATGAGGCGACTCAAGTGTGTGTAGATGAAGGCAAGCCCAGGGCTTGATCCCCAATGACCGAGGAGCCGGCTCTTGATATGTTCGGGTTTCAGGGGCTCCCGTAACAGGGGATTGGCCTGAAGATAGATCATGCCTAAAGCCAGGTAATTGCACGCGCGCCAGTAAGCATCGATCTTGTTTAGTTCATCAGTGGCTAGCGGCGCTCCCGCGACAGTCGACCGTGCCGTGCCTTCGGCGCTCAGTGGCTCCGTGAATACCTCAGTGTTCGCGAGCATTTTCATTTTGGAGTGTCCTCATTTCTTTGTTGTTCGCCTTCGTCTGCGGCCGTCGGTTGACTCGTGATCGCATTTCCCCAACAGATGGCTCGTCACATCCCACGGCCTGTCACCCTCTGTTTGTTCCCCTTCGCAACTTTCCGAGAAGCACACGGAGTGCCAAACCAGTGCGGCGTGCAAGTCGTTGATTGGAAAGGGAGAGTATTTGAGGCCCATCTGCATTGTCGAAACTGGCGAAAAACCTTCGACACGCAGATTGTCGAAACGCATCGAGAGCCAGAACGATCTCCGTCTGGGCGCAAATCGAGCCAATGACATAGATAGAGAGATGGGTCGCCTGCGCAAGCAGGCTCTGGTTGCTCATTTTTCCATTCGGGTTAATATGCCGATAACGAGACCGTGCGATCAGAATGAGTGTGTCCGCTGAGCGTGACACTTTCTTACTGTTAGCATTCCCAGCACGGCAAAGACCGATGCGAAGCAGAGTTGCGTGATTTCAAAGCGCGAGCCGGATTCTGTTGACGCCATTGCGAACAGAGGAGAGTGCTTGAACAACAAAATCGACAGGGAGACAACATTCAAATAGAGAACAGCCACAACAAAAAATGCGAAAACCGGGCGCCACAGGCCAGCCAGGTGGAACTTACGCCAAGCAAGAACGACGCCTCCCGAACAATAGACCGACAGCATGCAGATTCTCTGGATCGGCGAGAGGTGAGGGGTTAGAGGCAGAAGGCCGGCCAAACTTGCAATCAGGCTGTATTCCAAAAACCGGACCACCCGATTACCGCTGAGCGCAACCCTCAGAACTCCACGCAGCACAATTGCGCCGGAACCGATTGCAAGCAGACCAAGTACAACCTGGATCCACTCGAAGATTTTCATGTCTTTCCTCCCGCGTGCGTCTTCTCCCGTGCATCGACATGCATCACGCCTTTTCTCTTCCGCTCGTACCTTTCGCGAGCCGTGATCGTCGAGATAGGTGTTTCAAAACCTGTCGCATAAAGACTCCGCTAACATGGAACTTGGCGCCTTGATCCATCAGAACCAGCAACACATCTTCCCCATCCGCGCTGATGGCGGTCACACTCCGCAGATCGATGATGACATCACGATGATCGCCACCAAATAGCGCTTCCTGGCCAAAGTTCTTCAGCTCATTGGTCCAGGGCGCAACGAGCTTGCCTTCCAAGACCAATTGGCGTTTGTGATCGTTCTCGATAATTGAAATCTTCAACATTCCTAGCTCACCTTTCCCTTATCTGAAGGCAATCGTCGTGCCAAATGCAGGGATGGGCTATCTTCCGTGTTTTCAGGAAGTTGAAAACTTCTAGCTGATCGAGAGTCGAAAGTGTTGACGACAGGACGACAGACGTCCTTCGTTCGATGTGAGCTGCAACTCGGCCTGATCGGGCGGAAGGCTGTCAATTCACTGGGGTTGCGCTGGAGAATGTGGGCTTAGACGTAATCGTATGGATTGATTTCAAGCCTCTTCATACGGGAGATGAGAGTTGTGCGGCTGATCCCCATGCGTGCAGCGGCGCCCTCGGCGCCTCCGACCCGGCCTTTGCATTCGGTCAGTACGCGAACGATCTCGTCATGTAGCTTCTTGGAGTGCTCGCTCTCAGGGCTCTTGCCCTTCAACGAAGCAACCGTCTCTCTGACGATTCGTGCAATATCGTCTTCCGATCTTGGAGCTGTGGCCTGCGCAGGTTCATCCTTTTTGTACTTGCGAAGCTCCCCAAGCGGAGCCTCAAGCGACTTGCCACGGGTCAGGATTACGGCACGCTCGACAAAGTTCTCGAGTTCGCGGATGTTGCCGGGCCAGTCCCAGGCCGTAAGCCCCTTCATCACGGATACTGGAACCGCTTCGATGCGCTTTTGCATTTGCTTCGCACACTTCTGCACAAAGTAGCCGACGAGCAGCGGAATATCCTCCCGGCGATCTCTAAGGGGCGGAATGCGGATGGGAAAGACGTTCAAGCGGTAATAGAGATCGTTCCGGAATTCCCTGTCTGCGACCATCTGTTCCAGGTTGCGGTTGGTTGCCGCCACAATTCGCACGTTTACTTTGCGAGTATGCGTGCTGCCCAGGCGTTCGAATTCCCGCTCCTGTAAAACCCTTAGCAGCTTCGGTTGGATTTCGGCTGGAATATCACCCACTTCATCCAGAAATAGCGTGCCTTGATCGGCGAGTTCCATCCGGCCAACCTTTTGACTGATCGCGCCCGTGAATGCTCCCTTCTCGTGCCCGAACAGCTCGCTCTCCAGCAGGCCGGTGGGGATGGCAGCGCAGTTCAACTTCACAAAGGTGCGTTCTTTGCGCCGGCTACGTTCGTGGATTGCACGCGCAATCAGTTCTTTCCCGGTTCCGGTTTCGCCAAGCAAAAGAACAGTGGAATCGCTCGGGGCGACCGTTTCAACCAACTGCAGAACGTGCTTCAGCGCTGGGCTGCTCCCGATGATCTGCTCGAAGCCCATCTCGCTGCGGAACTCCTCCTCGAGATAGAGCTTCTCCTCGGCGAGCTTGTTGTTCAGCCGGGTAATCTCTTCATAGGCAAGGGCATTTTCGATTGCGATGGCAATCTGGCCGCCTACCTGGCGGAGAAAGTCGATCTCGTCGGCATCGTAGGGACGTTCTGCTGTTCGCCCGACTCTCAGGAGACCCAGAGCGCGACCGCGGTTCACAAGCGGAATATTGCAAACGGTCTTGTGTTCCGTGAGAAGCGCATTGTGCGGCCATATCTCGGGGCCGAAATCTTCAGGATTTGAGGTGTTTGCGATGGTAGGCTGGAGACTTTCGAACGCAGTTCTTTCCGGCCTCGCCAAACTGATCAGCATACCCTCTCTAACGATTCCTGGGCTCTGTGGAAGATCAAGCGCGTATATTCTGAGTTTTCCCGACGCCTCGTCGGGTAATCCTATGCCAACTAGATCGCCCAGCATGACTTCGCGTAAATTCGTGGAAACCGCTCGTACGACCTCCCATACGTCCAGGTTGGACGTGATCTTGTTGGTCAAGTCCAGAAGCAACTGAAGTTGCTTGTTCTGACGTTGCAGGTCCGGCTGTGAGGTCAGGTCATTCATCGGAGAACCTTATTGGGTCAGACTCCTTCCGCGCGCGACGGCATATCAGCAACTCCAGCCGAAAAGCACTGATCTGACCGTAGGATAGATTACAAAAGAGCCTGGTGACCAGCGAATTCTTTTTGGTCTGGTGGTTTCGCGTGCCGATCGCTTCCGACTGGTTTTTCTGGATGCAAGCGTAGGTGCTAAACCCGCGTGCGTCAAGGGGCGCAACCTGAATAAGCGGCCGTTCCTTCCTGTCGAACTTGCATCGACAATTGCGACTCTCGACAACTCCTATCCCGAGATTGCCTTTTCCACCCCGCTCATTCTAGGGCAATTAGCGATCTATTTCCATTTGGCATTCCACCTGCGAATACAAGAGTGTCGGCCGCTGTCTGTTGAAAGCGCTTTGGCACGGAGCAGGACAGGACAACAGTTCTAATCCAGATGGCAAAGGTGCAAAAGATGCGTGTGAGATTGGGGTGCCTAGCATCCTAGGCCAGACCAAGATCGGAACACTCCAAATTTGTGAGAGGTAATGAAATGAATGTTTTCTGCTGCTCCGGTGAGACTGTGTCTCCCCACGTTAAACGGGCTCTTTCGGTGATCTGTGCATCAGTCCTTCTGCTGGCTGGATGCCAACGCAAGCCGGAGGTCGCTGCAGATCAGCCCGTTCCCGTGCGCCTGCAGCTTCCCCGCCATGTCCAGCAACCTGTGTCGGTCGCAGTCAGCGGATCAGTCGAAGGAAACATCACGGCGCTAACCGCCTTCGAAGTGGGCGGCCGGGTTGCACACGTCTATGTTGAGGAAGGTCAACGGATCGCCAAGGGCCAGCTCCTGGCGGACCTTGACGCCACAGATTATCGAAACGGATTCAATGCTGCTGTTGGCGAAGCAGATGCAGCCGGCGCCGTGAATGCTAAGGCGAAGGCAGGGCTGAGGCAACAGGAACTGGAGCAGGCGCACATCGATTTCGATCGCTGGCAAGACGAGTACAACCGCATGAAGTACTTGTACGAGCACAAAAGCATGCCGGCAAATGATTTCACGAAGATCGCAGCTGGATTCAATGCGGCGCGGGAACGCTATGACATGGCGAAGAGCGGAACGCGAGTCGAAGACAAGCTAGCCGCCTCGGCGCAGTACAGCGCTGCAACTGCGCAGATGCAGGAAGCCAAAAAGCGGCTTGCCGATTGCCAGTTGCGCGCACCGATTGCCGGTTTCATCGGAATGCGTCAAATCGAAGTTGGCAATACCGTCGCTCCCGGCGTCCCGGTCATCTCCGTTGTCGATCTGGATCCTGTGAAGGTGAGAGTCGGAATTCCAGAGGCAGAAGTTGGAAAGGTACGAGAAGGCTCGCGCGCAGAGGTTTCCATTCCTTCGCTTGACGGTCAGCAGTTTGAAGGGCGCGTTGAAGCGATTGCCGCGGCTTCCGATCCTGCCTCACGCACATACGTCTCGAAGATTGTTGTTCCGAACCCCACGCATCAATTGCGTGCAGGCATGGTTAGCGAAGCACGTCTGATCGGAGATGCCCAGGTCAATACCATCACCGTGCCTGGTTCAGCCATCGTCCGGGATGCGCGTGGCGTAACGCAGGTCTACGTCCTGGCTCAAGACAAGAAGCGGGTCTACGGTCGCCGTGTCGAAATCGGTTCAATGATTGAAAACGAAGTGGAGATCCGCAGCGGCCTCACGGGCAATGAGCAGGTGGTCGTGGACGGCCAGAATTACCTTCGTGAGGGATCGCTGGTGAAGATTGAAGGAGGCAGCCGATGAATCCGGTCCGCGCTGCTTTACGCTACCCTCAGGTAACGCTGTTCTTGTCGGCCGTGGTCTTCCTCCTGGGTGTCTATTCCATGGTGAGGATGCCGCGCCGCGAGGATCCTAAGATCACGATCCGAACCGGCATCGTTGCCGCCATGTATCCGGGCGCGACCAGCCAAGAGGTTGAAGACCAGGTAACGCGCAAGATCGAAGAGCATCTGTTTCACTTCGAAGAGGTTCGCCGGGATAAGACCTATTCGACCACTCGCAATGGAATGGTGGTCATCAACGTCGAACTGAACAAATCGGTCACCAATGCGGATCAGTTCTGGTCCAAGCTGCGCCTCGACATGGCTCTGCTCAAGGCCCAGGATTTGCCCGCCGGCGTTCTGGGCCCGATGGTGGATTCGGACTTCGGCGACACGGTTGCAGTCCTGATCGCCGTGCATGGCGGCTCGTATGGATATCGCGAGCTAACAGACTATGCCAGGACGGTTGAGGACGGCGTTCGCACCCTTCCCATGGTTTCGAAGATCCATCGCATTGGCGACCAGCCGGAAGCCATTGAGGTGAACTCCTCGAATGCGCAACTTTCCCAGTACGGGGTCACTCCGTTCCAGGTAATGCAGGCTCTCCAGGGACGCAACACCATCGAGTATGCTGGCCGCGTTTCGGACGGCAACAACAAAGTCCCAATTCAGTCGGGCGATCGGCTTCACACAGAGGACGACATCCGGCAGATCATGGTGGATGTCTCGCGCACAACAGGCCAGCCGGTCTACATCCGGGATCTGGCAAACGTTCACCGGACGTACAAGGATCCGGATAACTACGTGCGCATGAATGGCGAGCCCACCATTCTGCTTTCGGTTGAGATGCACGAAGGCAACAATATCGACGATCTCGGCAAAGACCTGCACGCCAAGCTGGCAAGCATTCAGGCAGGTTTTCCGCCGGACGTCAAGCTCGATCTGGTTGCCAACCAGCCCAAGATGGTGCACGAGCGCGTCCAGGACTTCATGAAGGAGTTTGGCATCGCGATCATTGCCGTCATCCTGGTCACGATCATTCTGCTTCCTCTGCGGGTGGCGCTGGTCGCTGCCATTGCAATTCCGACTTCCATTGCGATGACCTTCAGCACTCTCCCGTTATTCCACGTGGAGATTCAACAAGTCTCTATTGCCGCTTTGATCATCGTGCTCGGCATGGTGGTCGATAACGCAATCGTCATTGTCGACAACTATATTGAACTGCTGGATCATGGGGTGCCCATCGACGAAGCGGCGGAACGGGCTGCGAGCGAGATGGCCGTTCCGGTCCTGGCTGCCACACTGGCCATCATTGCGGCCTTTGCCCCGATGCTCTATCTCTCAGGTACAACGGGCGAGTTTATCCGGGCCCTGCCGGTCACCGTGGCGCTGTCGCTGACCATCTCCTACCTGGTGGCGATGTTCCTGACTCCGATGATGTCGAAGTGGTTCATTCGGACCGGGCTGCAGACTGAGAGCCACGGGAGTTCGGACAAGCCTGAAAAACTGTCCCTCCTCGATCACATGCAAAAGGGCTATAACGTGATCATCGCCCTGGCGATGATGCACAAGAAGTCCGTTCTCGTCGGCACCGTGCTGGCCTTTCTGGCCGGGCTTGGACTTTTGTCGATCGTGCCGCAACACCTGTTTCCCATGGCTGAGCGAGAGCAGTTCGTCATCGACATTTGGCTGCCCGAGGGGACCCGGATCGAGACCACCGACGCGACTACACGCCGAATCGAGTCGGTTCTTGCGCACGAGTCCCTGGTAAAGGAATATGCCAGCTATCTCGGGTCGAGCCTCCCGCGCTTTTACTACAACGTCAATCCCCAAATACCCGCTTCGAACTACGCTCAGATCCTGGTGAACACGAACGACGTGAAAAAGACGCCGGACCTGGTCGAAAAACTGCGGCACACGCTCAAGGATGTTGCTCCGGAAGCAACCGTGATGGTGAAAGAGTGCCAGCAGGGAGACAGCATGGAGGCCCCGGTCGAGGTCCGCATCACGGGCCCGGAGATTGCTACGCTGGAGTCGATCGGCAACAATGTGCAGGACGTGCTGCGGCATACGCCGGGCGCTACCTACATCCATACCGACTGGCACGAAGAGGTCCTTGAGGCTGGCGTGCATGTGCGCGAGGAAGTGGCGAATCGTCTGGGTCTGAGCAATCAGATGATCAGCCAGGAACTTGCCGCCGGGTTCGAGGGCCTGCCCGCGACCACCGCTTGGGAAGGGGATCGCAATCTCGACGTTCTGCTGCGGTTGGATCCTGCGCAGAGAGACAACTTCCGGTCGGTGAAAGACATGTACGTGACTTCGCCGGTTACGGGAACCAGAGTCCCGTTCGATGCGGTGGCGACGTTGAGCCCGGAATGGCAGCCAGGCAGAATCGTGCGCAGGAACGGCATACGCACCCTTACCGTGCGTGCCTTTCCCGCTCACGGACAATTGGCCAGCAATATTCTGAAGGATGCTCGCAAGCAGGTCGACGCCATGCCCCTTCCACCCGGCTACAAGATCGCCTACGGCGGAGAATCCGAGATTCAGGAGGAGACATTCGGCGAGATGAAATATGTGCTGGCGGCTGCCGTCATGCTCATCTTCCTGATTCTTCTCGTCCAGTTCCGTACGCTCCTGGACCCGCTCCTGATCATGACCGCGTTGCCTCTCGCGGTACCCGGAGCTGCCCTCGGCCTCTTCCTGACGCGCAACACGTTCGGATTCACAGCCTTTATTGGCCTCATCAGCGTGGGCGGATTGGTCGTCAGAAACGCGATCATTCTGATTGATTACATCCACCAGCGCATGAAAGATGGAGTTCCTCTTGAGCAAGCAGCACTTGAGGCCGGCGAGCGCCGTCTGCGCCCGATCTTCCTCACATCCATGGCGGCTGCGGTTGGAGTTGTCCCGATGATCATTTCAGGATCTAGCATGTGGTCTCCCATGGCCAGCGTCATCGCCTTTGGCCTGGTTGGGTCCATGGTCTTCACGCTGGTGGCGACACCGGTTCTCTTCGTGGTTGCCTATGGCAAGCGCGTACACAAGGCGGCAATCGTCGCTCCGCTCCTTCTTCTCTTGTTGGCAACGCATTCGCAGGCGCAAACGCGGTCTATCGCGCTCGACGAGGCGATTCAGCTTGCCAACAAGCAGAACTCTCTGTTGAAGATGGCAGGCGATAAAGCCAAAGAAGCGGATTCGCGAGTGATTCAGGCACGTGCGAATTACTTCCCGGTGGTCACCAACCAATCGTTGGTGACGCACATGAACGAAACCGAGTTTCTGACCCTTCCCAAGGGCTCCCTCGGTACAGCCGGAAACGCGCAACCTGTCCCCAATACGAACATTAATATCCCGGAAGGCAAGCGGGACGGTTTCATCAGCTCAACCATGGGGGCGCAGCCGTTGACCCAGTTGTACAAGATCCACGAGGGCGTCTCCGTAGCCCACGCGGATGCGGCTGCGGCGCACAGCGATCTGCAACAGGCGCGCGACGAAATCGCGCTGAATGTGAAGACGCTCTTTTACAACATCCTCTCTGCCGAGCGGCGCAAGCATGCGCTTGAGCTGCGCATTCAGGCGGGAGAGCAGGCCCTGGACGAAGCCAGAAACGGGGTTGATTCTGGAGTTGTTCTCGAAGTGAAGGTGATGGACGGCGAAGCCCAGTTGGCCACGGCCAAACACGCGCTCGGAGCGGTGGAAGATGCCCTCGACGACATGAGCATTCAGTTCAACGATCTGCTCGGTTTGCCGCTGAACACCGCCTTCACACTCACCGAGCCGGAGGAGGACAAAGCCTCCTCCGGCCCGGAGGCGCCCGTGGGAGCGGCTAAATCCGTTCAGGAACTCGAAACCGAGGCTTTGGCGAACAATCCGAACCTCAACTCGGCTCGCCATACGCTGGAAAAAGCCAGTGCGGCTCTCAAGGCGGCGCGTGCCGAGTACATTCCCGACATCTCCGGATTCGGCCAGGCCATTCATCAGAATGGAACCGCGCTCTTCGGAACGAACACGGAAATCGGCGGATTCAAAGCGGATTTCACGGTTTCAGAGTTCGGCAAGCGCATAGGCCTTGTGAAGGAACGTCATTCGCAGGTGTTCGAGGCGAAGGAAAACATCCATCACACGGAAAACCAGGTCCGCATCGACATCGAAAAAGGAGTTCGAAAGCTGAATCGCACCCGGGACGAGTTGGACGCGGCGCGACGGTCCGTCAAGGCGGAAACAGAAATGCTGCGCATCACCGGAGAACAGGTGCATTCAAGCACTGCGAATGTCTCCGCACTTCGCGATGCAGAGGCCAAAATGGCCGAGGCGGAAGCACAGCTCTTTGATGCCGAGAAGGACCGGGCAATCGCCCAGGCTGAACTTGAGCGCACACTTGGACGGCAGTGAGGGACCATGCAGCGATTCATGACATTTCCGTTTTGCTGCGTTGGCGTGTGCCTCCTGCTTTGTGCCGCCGCAGGCGCGCAGCCGCGCGCAGAAACAGAGCGGCCCTCCATCGGGGTTGCTCTCAGCGGGGGTAGCGCGCTCGGATTGGCCCACATTGGTGTGCTTCGTTATTTCGAAGAGCATCATATTCCCGTCGACAAAATTGGCGGAACCAGCATGGGAGGCCTCATCGGAGGCCTCTATGCGACCGGCATGGATTCATCGCAAATCAGGGCTACCGTAGAAAGCGCCGACTGGAATGCTCTCTTGAATCCGAGTCTGCGATTCGCAGACCAACCCATTGCAGATAAGCAAAGGTGGAATCGAACATTTGGCGATTTGACACTGCGGTTCGGAAGGGGTTTCTCGCTTCCGTCCGGTCTCAATCCAGGCGAGTCTCTATCGCTGTTACTCAGCCGATCGACGATGGCGTATTCCGGCGTCACCGATTTTGATCAACTACCGATACCTTTCCGCTGCGTCGCAATCGATCTGGTGAGCGGTGATTCGGTCGTGTTCGCCAAGGGCTCATTGCCGGTCGCGATGCGCGCTACAATGTCCTTGCCCGGAGTCTTTACGCCGGTCAAGTTGGACAGGATGGTTCTTGTTGACGGCGGCATGCTCGAGAATATTCCCGTGGATGCCGTGAGGGGCATGGGAGCGAAGATCGTGATTGCAGTTACTTTTGAGACTCCCAAGGTGAAGCCCGACCAGTTCAAGTCTCTGTCCGATGTCATGCGGCAGACCATCTCTCTTGTCATTGCGAAAAACGAGCAGCGTTCGCTGACAAAGGCGGATCTGGTTATCTCTGTAGACACGAAGCGTTTCTCTGGAACCGATTACCAGCGCTGGAGTGAGATCATCGAAGCCGGGTACCAGGCGGCCAAGGCTCACGCTTCTCAGCTTGCCCGCTTTGAACTCTCACAGCAGGACTGGAATGCGTATTTGGCCCAGCGCAAGGCAAGAATGCGGTTTTCGAGTGACAGGGGCAGGGTGCTCGCTGTTTCAAGTCCGGATCCGTCGTTCCAGAAAAATGCGCAAGCCGAGATTCACCGGACGGTTGGCGATAGGGTCGTATCGGAAAAGGAACTGGAGAATACCTTATCCGGGATGGTCGCCGCCACTGCGGTTCCTGGAGCGGCCTACGAGTGGAAGCAGGAGGGTTCGGGGCTGGGAGGCTATCAGGTCAAGTTCGCCGAGCGCCCCACCGATCGGGTTCTGGTGCGCGTTTCAGCGCAATACGCGGTATCGCCCGGTGAGCCGTCGCGCTTCGGGGTGAAGCTGTCGACGGCATTGATTCCCAAGAACGCCTACAAGTCTCAAATCTTGAGTACGGCAAATCTGGGCTACGATCCCACATTGCAGGTGGAGGCTTACAAGCCGTTCGGCGGAAGTCAGTACTTTATTGCTTCCCAGTTCTTTGGCGGAAGAACACATTTCAACAGCTACACAGGACCGGATCGCCAAAGCGACACTCGAGACCGAGTCGGCGGGGCTCTATACGCTGGCATCGGGACCTGGCGCTTTGCCCAGCTTCGGCTCGGTGGCCGGGCTGGGTACGATTCGTACAGTCGCTCTGTGGTTGTTGACGGCATTACATCACGCAGCGGGGGATTCACAGTTCCAGAGGCGCAGTGGATCGTGAATAATCAGGATTCGGGTGGATTGCCCACGCGCGGTACGCGCTTCGAAGGGGAGGCAGGGTATTTCCTACGAAATAGCGGAGACTACCCGTTCTTGCATTCGGACTTCAGCACATTTCAACCTTTAGATCGTGGCGTGACTTTCTTCGCGCTAAACCATGTCGGTACTAGCTTTGGCCAAAAGCTTAACTATTTCGATCAGTTCATAGCTGGCGATCAAAGCAACATGGCGGCATTCCGATACCAGGAGTTTCATGCAAATACGCTGGTGACCGCTGGTTCCGGTGTAATTCTGCATGGCCGACCCATTCGGCATGTTTCATCCCATCCCGGGATTGCGCTTTGGTATGAGGCGGGTCGGTTTGATGCCGGCTCCGCTGGCTGGAGTACACATCAGAGCACATCCATCGGTGCCTTCTTCCCGACACAGGTTGGAGCAACAGAATTCCAGTTGAGCTTTGATGAGAAGGGAAAAGCGCGGTTCCGGCTAATGCTCGGAAGTTTTTAAGCGCCTATGGCAAAGACTGTCGTGACCGCGTTATAACCTTTGGTGCGTATTCCGGTGATGTGGGCAGGTGATTCCGCTGATGTGGGCAGGCGTCGGAGCGAAGCGACGCTGGTTGCTTTTTACAGTAGTCAGGTTGCCCACATGAGTCAAGAAAAAGGTAGATAAAATATCAAGCAGCATCATCTCGTTTCTTGCTCTTCACGCTGACAAGGACGCTTTGCAGCCAATTCTACGTTGGGTAAGGGTCGGCTGGTGGGCAAACGCGCGAACTCTGTTTTTCTATCCGGCTCTCACACCAATACTTCGTCAAGCCAGTTGTAAATGCAGAAATCCCGATAGCCGGGAGCGGCCACTTCGCAATGTTGGCCCGCACCCTGTTCGTTGGTGAACCGGACGATCATCTTGGGGCAATGCAACGCATCGTAGAGCTTCTGCGCCTGGCCCGGGAAGAACTCCTCACCCTCGGGCGCAGTTAGCAGCATGGGGCAGCGAATCTGCCCGGCTACCTCGGCCAGATTGTAAGCTTGCACGGCCTGAAAGGCGTCATAAAAAGAGGTCATCCCGAAGGGTCTCATGCGAAAGCTCAACAATCCCCGCGCCCGCGCATTTGATGCGGTGCCCCTTTCCATGTACTGATCGAAAGTGCTCTTGTCCTTGGCCTCCAGCAGGCTGCGCATCGCCTGGGGCAGATGGATCAGCCAGGGTTCTGAAACATCCCACGTGCCGGGATCGGCGACCCCGGCTGCGATGCGGTGTTCGAAGGCCAGCGCGCGCGCTGCCCAGTAACCCCCTGGCTGATGCCCACCAGCGCAATGCGCTTGGGATCAACCTCGCGGCGCAGCAGCATGGCGTCCACGACCGGCGTAATCACCTTCTCCCAATCGGGGCGGAAGTAGAGCTTGCGCACCCACAGCGAATCGCCCTGTCCCGGCCCGTTGAAGATCAGGCAGTTGTATCCCCGCGCCAGCGCGCCGGCCGCGCCCAGAACGTAGGAGTTCACCTCCAGGCCGTCGGCGCCGTTGTGGATAATCACCAGCGGCTTGCGGCGGCGCGAGTTGTCCACACGCAGAAACCATCCGGTGAGGCTCGTGCCTTCGTAAGGGATCTCCAGCCGCTCGATGGGCGGATCAAAAAGTTCTGCGGCGGCGGCCCAGCATAGGGCATAATCCTGCCAGCAGGCCAGCATTCGCTCGGGATTGTCGGTGCTGTCTCCAAAGCGCAGCGCACCGCTGAAGTAGCTTGCGGCGGCCAAGTATGCCTCTCGCGCGCTGACGTTATGCCGCTTCTTTACTGCCGACTGTGCCAGCGCCAGCGACTCCTGCCCCGCCAGCCGATAGGCTGTCCAGGCCGACTCGAAGTCTCCCGACTTGATCTTGGAGGTTAGCGCCAGCAGCTTTCCAGGGACTCCAACGCCATAGCGCGAGTTCCCCAGCGCAATCAAGTTGGAAAAACCAAAGTCGGGATCTGAGAAGGGATAAAGCGGCGCAGCTCCCGGCAGCACGGCTTCCGGCTGAGCGGTCTGTGCAGGCGCGGTCTTCACGGCAGCGCAGCGGCAACGGCGACTCTGGAGGCAAGGAACGAACGGCGATTCATCAGATTTTCCTTTCTTTTCAGCCATCCGCAGCAGCCGGCTGAACTTCAGTTCATTGCGAATTCAAAACGTAGGTCAGCTCTCTGACCTGCTCTATCTCAAGACCAACGCACTCAGCCAGCCTGACCAGACATCCTGCCAGGCATGGGCGATGATGTTGGCGCGCAGATTTCCGCGCCATGCAGCCAGCGTTCCAAACAATACTCCCAGTACGCTGATTACGACCACATTCTTCCAGCCCTGGTAGCTGTGAATGAGGCCAAAGACCAATCCCTGCGCCAGCACAGCCACCACTGTGCTCCCGCTCAGCGCATGAAGCTGCCGCTGGAGATAGCCGCGAAATACCATCTCCTCGCAAATGCCCGCAGTTATAGATGCTCCAATCCAGATCAGAACCTCTAGCAGGTTCTGTGGCATCAGGCTGCCGGCGGTCTTTGCGCTGTTCGGCCCCAGCAGCCACGCAACCCCATAGGCTGCACCTAAAAACAGCACCCAGAACGGCAGCGCAATCCCCAGGTCCGCCGCAACGCTCTTCCACGAGGTCCATCGTCCACCCGCTAGCGCCCAAAAACTACCCCCGCGATGATGCACACCGCCAAAACAGTAATAGAGCAGCGCCCAATCCATGAAGATGACGGAGAGATAGATGGGGATCGCTTTGCCGTGACTTGCAAGCTGGCCGGTTGCCGCGCCGTGTCCGCTGGGCGCGTGTTGCGCCAGAAATCCCAACGCGACCACTCCGGCCCCGATCAGCAGAAAGCCGGCAAAATGCGCCCACGAAGCAACCGGTTCCGGTTTCTGGCTTTGATTTGAATTTTCAACTTCAAGAATTTCATTTCGCTCCATGACTCTTCCCCTTTCGGTTTTCTGTGGGCTTCCGCCGCTTTCTGGCAATCCTGTGCAACTCGGCCAATATCTCTTCCGCCCAGCGCAAGGAATTGGCGCTTCAACCTTACCGACTGGCTTCACGAATTCTGCCAAATTTGATCCCCGGCCCAAGCACTCCGACAAACAAAGCCAGAATGAGAGCCGCCGCGATAATCCATCTCGCGCTCCGCGTGATTGCACCCGCCGAAACAGACGAATCGCTCGCGCTAGCTCCTGAAAAATGATCCAACTGGGTGAGCCCGAACGCAGCTGCGACTCCCGGCAGCGCAGAGGTAAAGATAATGGTCCATCCCGAAGGATTCAAAGCTCCGGCAAAGCTCGCGGCCCCGCGTGCGGCGACAAACGGAATCAGCGTAATTCGCCGTAGCCGCGTCTGCGCCTCCCTCGCCTCCGAGCCACAGAACGGACGCATTTCCGCGGCCAGCAGGCGGAGCGAAGGCAACAATACCCAACGAAACCAGCGTCAGAGCGTCGTCCGGCGACTTGCCAGCGGCGGCCAACTGCTTCTCATTTGCCTGCATGACTCTTCTCCTTACGAATTTCTGTGGGGCTCTGCTGTCTCTTTGCCAGTTTGCGCAACCCCGCCAGCGTCTCTTCGCCCCAGCGCAGATGCGCCTCCAACTCCAATTGCCCGAAGCGCGCCGCCATCTTCCAGTACGGCGTGTCGGGATACTGCTTCTGGGCGCTCACCGCCTCTTCGACTTCAGTGAACTTTTGAACGAGTAATCGCTCCCTCTCGTCCATCTGTTCCACATAACCGATCAGAATCTCTGCCGGGACCTGTGCGCCGAAAAACAGCTTCAGCAACAGCTCATTGCGCGGAATCTCCGGCTGCGGCGCAACGGCCAGCCACGCCGCCAGCCGCTCACGGCCCTTTTTCGTGATGGAGTAAATATGCCGGTCTGGCTTGCCCTTTTGCCGTTCGGTCTTCGAGGTTACAAGCCCTTCGGCAGCCAGGATTTTCAGATTGGGATAGATCTGCCCATAGCTCTCATTCCAAAAAAAGCCGACCGATGTCCGGATGTTTTGCCCCAGGTCGTAGCCGGACATCGGTGCGACAGTGAGCAAACCAAGTAGCACTTCCATGCTCGAACTTGAACGTTTTGCCATATGATTAATAGATGTATACCTAATAGATATATATAGTCAACTCTTTGGATTAGGCGGAAGATGCGGCGGTCCGCAGTAAACCCACCGTGGATTCCGTTGGATTTGGGCAGGCATTCCGGTGAAGTGGGCCGCTGTTCCGACGATGCGGGGCAGCCGAAGACTGCCCCACGGGTTGCTGCTTCAGGCCCTGGCTGGATTGACCGGCCCCCGAATTATGTACCAGTAGATATGAGAGTTTGGGGTTGAAGTTGCCGATCAGTTTGCCGTAGGCGGAGCGAAGCGGAGCCGGAGGCAAACTGATCGGCGGCGAACTCGGCCGGGGTCTGGTATCCCAGCGCCGAGTGAGGTCTGTGGTGATTGTATTGCTCGCGGTATTCTCTGGCTAGTAGTTTCGCCTCGGACAGGCAGGTGAACAGTTCCCGGTTCAACAACTCGTCGCGCAGTTTGCCGTTGAAGCTCTCGACATAGGCGTTCTCCCACGGGCTTCCCGGGGCGATGTAGGCCGTCTCGATGCCCGCCTTTTTCAGCCACTTTTGCACGGCGTGCGCAATAAACTCTCCGCCGTTGTCGGAGCGCAGGAGCAAAGGCGCCCCACGTTCGGCGATCAGGCGACCAAGCACATGGATGACTTCCACAGCGCCCATGGACCGCTCCACCTCCAGAGCCAACGATTCGCGCGTAAACTCATCGACGATGCAGAGAAAGCGCAGCATCCGCCCATCCTCGGTCTGGTCGGCGACGAAATCGTATGTCCAGACATGGTTCGGATGCTCGGCCTTGCGCTTCATGCAACTGTTCTCGCTATGCCCTGGAGCCCGCTGTTTACGCGCCTTGGGAGGCACCTTCAGACCTTCCATCCGCCACAGCCTTTGCACTCGCTTGCGGTTCACGCGCCAGCCTTCGCGGCGCAGCATGGCCCAGATGCGCCGGTAGCCATAGCGGGGATAACTCCGCGATAAATGATGCAACCGTTCGATCAGCAACCGCTCGTCGCCATCAACCCGGCCAGCGTAGCGGGCTGTCGAACGAGCCATCCCCACTACCGTACAAGCGCGCCGCTCGGAGTAACCGTGCTCCGAGCGAACAAACTCCGCCGCCCGCCGCTTGCCTTGCGGGCTTACCAGTTTTTTCGGCTGATCTCCTTCAATACGTCGATGTCCATCGCCTGCTCGGCTACGATCTTCTTGAGCCGCGCGTTCTCACGCTCCAGTTCCTTGAGCCGCGCCACCTCCGGACCCTTGATCCCGCCGTACTGGTTCCGCCAGCGATGCAGTGTCTGCTCGCTCACCTCCAGCTTGCGCGCGATCTCCGCAAACGTGCGGCCCTGGCTCAACTCCACATCGGCTGAACGCAGCTTCTCCAAAATCTGCTGCGGCGTATGCTTCTTCCGCTTCATCGGAAAGTCCTTCCTGACCCAAAGGGCCGGTTAGACTCTCATATCACATGGACCAGTTGGAGGGGGTCAGGTCAGGATGGGCGTTCAGCCACTGTTGTTCCATTCGCGCCACCTTCGCGCGAAGCGGTTCCCAGTAGCTTTCCGGTATGGCCGATTCGTTCACTTCCTCGACGATATCGGAGAAGTATTGCAGACTGGTAATCGGCGTTCGGACCCCGGCGTTGATCATTGCGACGTACTTGCGGGCGCATCCGAGCAGGATTGCCCGCGTGATCTGCTCCAGTGAAACGCCTCGTCGATGAAGGCCAGCCGCGATCTTTTCGTCGGCCGTCGAGAAGCTGGCCTGAACGCAGGCTGGGGCCAGGAACAGGCCGCGTACCTTCCGGACGAACTCCGCCTCCGGCTCAGGTGCGCTGCCGGGTGTCTGTTGCCTTTGGTACGGCCAGAAGCGATCGCGGATTTCGAGCACGAGCTGCGAACCGCCGTTTCTGATCACGCGGCAGACGGCACGCTCCTCCAGTTCATCCAGGTTCAGGGCGACCGCTGTTGGCGCTCTTGTCATCGCTCGCGCGCGTTCATCAGGCGTTGCACGAAGGCATCCAACTCGGCCGGCAACGGCCAACTCAGCCCCGCCGCTTTCAGCCGCTCAAGACACCGCTGGACGGTGCTTCTGCTCACCTTGCAGATCGAGGCGATCTGCCCCGGGACAAGGTCCGATTCAAAGTGAAGACGTAGAATTTCTCGTGCTTTTCTCATGGGTAACCGACTTTCGGGCAACATGTTCTCCTTTGATTTCAGGAAAACATCTGCCTGGGATTACCAACGACGCCCGCTCCGGACCCGACCCACAGACACCTTTACTTTCATCTGGGCTACCGTTCCGCTCGATGTGGGCACCGATTACGCCATGTGGGCACCGATCACGGTCAAACAACAAATGTTGCCTACATCACAACGGAATCGCCGCCCACATCAAACAGAATCAGGTGTCCACATCGAATGGAATCGCCTGCCCACATCCACCGGAATACGCACTTTGCTCGCATCACGATTGATCAGGTATCTGAAGTACGCTTTCATAGCTCATCCTTTGTGATTGACGGCGAAATGCGCGCCGATTCCTTGGGCCTGTTTCTCCTTATGAGTTGCTGAAGAACGTGCTTGGTCGGTACCCCTCCCGACGAGAATCTGACTCCCCTATTCATTAATTCCCAAAGAGCTGCTTCTCCCTCTGCGCTGATGTAAGTGACATTTCTGAATACGAGAACGATTCTCCGTCCCTGCTTTCCAGCGCAGGCTCTTAACCAGGCGATCCTCAGATCCATGACCGAAGGAGAAACCAACGCACCTTCAAGAACGAGACGCCGCTCCGCGCCGCTGTCGACGATGGATACCTTCAACATGAGTTGTTGCCTCTTTTATGTATTGCTGAGCAACTGAAATGCCAAAGATGCTGACAGGCTAAGATGTTGAAATTCATTGCTCGTTCCGAAAGCGAAAGAGTTGAGGTCGAAAATGGCGTCGTCAGAGTTGACAATCCTCCGAATCAAACGACGATCTGTGCGCACATAAAGCATACGAAGACGGGCGGGTCAATCCCGTTCATTCCGGCCCTGCGATCCATCCACCTGACGGGTTACTGAATAGAAGAGCATCGACCCGATCTCCGCGACAAACGACTTGGGAGTCGAACAATCAGGAATTTGCAGTATCACCTGTACCAGAGAATGTCAGGCGCCTCCAGGGGGATAAATGCCTCGGGGTGAAAAGGAACGATCCTGGGCGTAAAATCCTCTGCCGGAAGAGTCGCGGGAACCGACGCGGAGTAGCGCCAGACATTCTGGCCGACCAAGGATTCGCCGCGAACCATGACCTGCCGAATGGGCTCGTCGCCATTGGCCGCGTCAGCGTAGAGTTCGACCTGGATCGCGCCAGGATCCATTTCGTCCAGATGGACCTTAATATCGAAGTGATGATGCTCGCCCGTGCTCTCGATGTGCACGGAGCCGAATCGCAGTCTGGACCAATGATCGGCGAGATGACGCTTCCACTGCAGCAGACTCTCTGCACATTTGCCACTGTCGTTGGCTCTGCGCAGATATGCGGTGGCTAAGGGAAGATAATACTTTGCCGTGTACTCCAACACGCATCGGGTTGCAGAAAACGCGGGCGTCAGCCGGGCCATGCTTTCGCGCACCCGAGCGATCCAGCCTGCAGGAATACCCGAATTGTCCCGCTTGTAGAACTCCGGGATGACTTCCTGTTCGAGCAGGGTATACAGCTGCTCTGCCTCTTTGGCGTTCCAGGCTGGGTCGTCTCCATGTTCGAGGCCATCCCCCAGCGCCCAGCCCACATCGTGGGAGTACGCCTCGGCCCACCAGCCATCGAGTTCTGACAGATTGAGGCCGCCGTTGACAAGCACCTTCATCCCACTGGTGCCGCAGGCTTCCCACGGGCGGCGCGGCGTATTCAGCCAAAGATCGACGCCCTGCACCAGGTGCTCGGCCATTCGCATGTCATAGTCGGCGAGGAACACTACCTGGGAGCGCGCCGGGCCGCGTCGGATGAATTCGATCCAACGTTGAATCATCTGCTGCCCCGGGCTGTCCTGAGGGTGAGCCTTGCCGGCGATCACCAACTGTACCGGCTTCTCTTTGTTCGTGAGAATAGCCAACAAGCGTTCGGGGTCATGCAGCAACAGATTCGGCCGCTTATAGGTGGCAAAGCGCCGTGCGAAACCAATCGTAAGTGTATCCGGCTCAAAGATCCTCTGGGCACCGGCAATGTCTTCGGGCCGTCCGCCCTGACCTGCAATTTGGCGCGCCAGTTGTCTGCGGATGTAGTCGACCAGGTATTTTCGTGAAGCCGAACGCATCTGCCAAAGACGGACGTCTGAAACCTGCCGGACATTTTCGCCCAGTTCTCTGATGAGGTCATTTACCTTCAGATGCGTCGTCCACATCCGCTTTCCACACACCTCCGTCCACAACTCGTCAGCCTGAGCAGAATCCCACACAGGAACGTGAACGCCATTCGTCACATAGCCGACAGGCACTTCAGCTTCCGGCCAGCGGGGAAAAATGCTGTGAAAGATCTTCCGGCTCACCTGCCCATGCAACCGGCTCACGCCGTTGACTGCTCCGCTGCCCCGCATCGCCAGTAACGCCATGTTGAAAGGCTCCGAGCGGTCCTGCGGGTTCAGCCGTCCCAAGGAAAGCAGTTCATCCATCGAAATGTGCAGGCGGTCAGCGGCATAGTGCCGGAGGAAGGTCTCCATGACTTGCGGCGTGAAGCGATCAAAGCCGGCCTCCACGGGCGTGTGCGTGGTAAAGAGATTCCCCGCGCGCGTCGCCGTAAGCGCAACGTCAAACGGCGCCCCGGTTCTGTCCATGAAGTCCCGCGCTCTTTCGAGGAGGACGAACGCAGCATGACCTTCGTTGAGATGGCAAATCTCGGGTTGCGCTCCGAGCGCGCGCAGCAGGCGCCATCCCCCGATCCCCAGCACCATCTCCTGGGCGATCCGCACCTCGGGCCCGCCGCCATAGAGTTCACTTGTAATGCCCCGGTATGTCGGCGGATTTGCCGGGTCATTGGTGTCGAGCAGGTAGAGCTGTACACGCCCTACCCTGACCTCCCAGGTGCGAAGCCACATACGAAAACCGGGTAAGTTGACAGCAATGCGCAACAACTCCCCGTTGGGCTGCCGCACGGGCCGGATCGGCAGTTGCCCGGGCTCGTTGAAAGGATAGATTGCCTCTTGCATGCCTTCTTCATTGATGTGCTGCCGAAAGTAACCTCTCTGATAAAGCAAGCCGATGCCCGTTACTGGAAGGCCAAGGTCGCTGGCTGCCTTCAATTGGTCACCGGCCACGTTGCCGAGCCCGCCGGAATAAATGGGCAGCGCGTCGCTCAGCATGAACTCCATGCTGAAATATGCAATGCGGCTGAGCGGAGCTTCCGGCAAGGAGCGCTGAAACCAGTTCGCCGCTTCTTCGCGCTTCGTCCTTGTTTCCAGAACCTCACCGAGAGTGCGCTGGAACTGCGGAGTCGAGCTGACATCCTGTAGCCTCTCGCGAGAAACTGTCTGCAAAATCACCCATGGGTTATGCGTCAGTCCCCACAACTCCGGGTCGAGCTGCCTCCAGAGATCGTCCGCAGCATGGCTCCATGACCAGTCCAGATTCAGCGCCAATTCCGTAAGGGAGTCCACCACGGAGTTGCCATTTGAAGCATTCGTTTTTGGGGTCATCTTATCCTCCATGAGGGTATAAGCAATTCGCGTGTCGTGAACCCTCGGATCAGGACTTCGCGTTCAGTCACCGTTTCCAGAAATGCTGAAGAGCGCGAAGCCGAGTCTCTTCGATCTGCTGCGGTGAAACACCCAACAAAGTGGCACATTCCAGATCCGTGCAGCCTTCGAGGACCGATAAGACATACACAAAGCGTTCAAAATCTGGAAGCGCAAGAATCGCCGAGAAGCGGGGATCCTGCGATACAACTCTTGGCAGACTTCCATCCTCCGCTGCTTGAAGCCAGCTTTCATCGAATACGCGCTTACCAGCGAACGTGCCCATTGAACTATGCCGCCAGATAGTAGATGAATTGATGTTCAACCTGATTCCGGTTCAAGTCGTTCACGATTTCGTAAGCTTCCAGGACCGGCATGCCGCTGAGTGGCGAGTAAGGGATACCAGCCTTTCTGTAATGCTCCGGTTCAAATCGAAACAACTCGATCCGATCGCCGTTGATTTGCCTGCGTGTGAATGTTTTGAACTGCATGGGTGATCCTCCCCTGTAATTGTTGTTGAATGGACCAATGCAAGGAGCATTGCCCATCAAGAAGCTGACGTAATCTGCGGTAACGTCATCGTGACCCTACTGGAGTCAGCGTCGTGAGCTCCTGTCACGGGGTGTGGCGCGATGAGTCGAAGTGCATTGTGAATGACTACGCGCCGGGCCCAGGAATGCGCCCAATCCCGAAAAGCCGCGTTGTCTTCGGCTGACAGATCAAGACCGGCCACGAAACACCGTTCTGCCTTCGCCCGATCTGCGGTCAGCAGATAGGAGAGGAGATAAAGCCTGAACCGATCCTCTGCAGGCGCCCGATGCGCAGTGGGATGTGCTGAGCACTTCTTCTTGATGTGATCCGTGGCAGGAAATGCATTACAGTAACTCATGTCCGTGTCCTCCAATGCTCAGTTGCGAGTGCCGCGAAGCGATGGAAATCCACTTCGTCACCAGTTGCGAACACTGACGTTTCGGCTGGCCCGCCGCAACGATGGAACTCCATCTCATTTCAAGTTGTGACCCTCCCTGTGACTTCCCGTTCATCGTGATCCCCTTTCCCCAAAACCTCTTCCCGGCGGATGCAGCTACTTCGTTTTCCGGGCGCTGGGAGTCAGTTTGCGCAGGACGAATTCCTGCACTACCCCGCTCAATTCGCGCTCAGCGGTACTAACGGAAAATTGCTCAAAAACTAATCCTGCTCCCCGATTCGAATCCGGATAATAGGCGTTCATGAGAGCGCTTGCCGCCAGATCGCCTCCAATGCTCGAGTAATTCGGCTGCCGCCGGCCGTTGTCGCCCCTGCAAACGAACGGACTGGCCAAGGCATGCTCCAGACGCGATCTTGTTGTTCCTGTGCCCTGATAGAAGTAGCGTGGATCCTGGTGCAGAACAGACGGAAGGATAGCGCCACCGATCAGGATGTCGCTGAGTCCGTCGGCAGTTTCGGCGCCGAAACGCTGGCCGTATCCTTTGGCGCCCAGTTGATAGTCGGGAGTGTTCGCGGCCTGTCTGATGCCAGCCATGAATGCCACTCCCGCCATGGTAACCGGATCGATGGAGACCCTCATTGCGAGTTGAAACTTCAGCTTTGTAGTGAGTGGTGCGGCGTTCTCGGAGTCGTACACGACGTAGAAGTTGGGAATGAACCCCAGAACCCGCTGTTGCTCTTCGAGATTGACCTGTTCGACGGCAATTTGGGCCGTGGAAGCATAGACCGTAACCGATGTTGATGGGTCTGCAATCTTAAGCTTGATTCCCGTAACGTAGAAAACGGAGCGATCCGGCGTGAGGATAATGGCGGAAGAGGTCCAATCCTCGAAACTATTCACGGATATGCGAACCTGGTAGGGAACTCCGAACTTGAGATCGCGGAAATCAAAAGCCGCGCTGTTGTTTGCCGTCTCCGTTCGTTTCTCGCAAGGGGAAGGACATTGGAGCGTGACGAAGGCGCCAGGTATGAGATCGCCATACACGTCAAGTACGGTGCCGCTGATACTCCCGAGCTGCGGATCGGGAGCGGCAATGTCCTGCGCCATCGCTGGCAGCACCGTCGTTAAGCAAATCAAGGGCAGCCATTTCCACAACGTCATTGCTTTCCCCTCGCCATAAAGGAAATGCAAGCGAAATGCCAAATCTTTGACGCGTTAACTTCATTGTTTTCAGAAGGGATCTCCGCCAACCGCTGGCCCTGTCGAAACTGTCGACGTCAGTTCGGATTCTTGTCGACGAACAGTGCGGGCCGATCTGAGGATCTCAGCTGGGGCTTCCGTTTTGGGGCGGAAGCTCAAGATTTCGAACTTTCCTCAAATCCGGTGCATCCGAATGACCTATTGAATAGGAATGAAGAGACATTCGACCGTGCATCATTAGCTGAATTCGCTCGCTTCTAACTGCTTGCCGCGAATGGCCCTGAACTCACCCTGCACGGTCCTCAATCTGAGGATGTCAGGTCCAACTATGAGCAACCAATGATTGGCCCGCGTTGCGCCGCTTCGCTGGAGTCGATCTGTGCATGGCCGCCGCACCTGATGAGACGACGATTCTTCGCTTCCGCCACTTACTGGAAGAGCATGAGTTATGCGGCTAGATATTCAATACGGCGAATCTCTATCTGGCGAGCAAGGGCGGCCGCCGGTCCGGCGAGAGTGTCGGGGAAAGTTCGAAACTGACGTCGACAGTTTCGACACTGCGGTTCATTGGTGGAAATTGACGCTGAAAACAAAAGGGATGATCCATCGCGGATTTGGCATCCTCGTTGCTCTATCTCAACAGCGAGCAGTGATGGGACAGCAGGAACGCTGATATGAGAGAGAGCACGAACGTACTTTTATTTGGCATCGAGGAGTGGAGCAATGCACTCCGCCAAGCCTTGCCCCCAAGGCAGAAGGACAGCTTTTGGGGAGTGAGCAATGTTTGGGATCTGTGTGATCTTCCGCAAGCTGTGTCAGTGGATGTCGCCGTTTTTCACCACTCCTTTGCCCCGCACGAACTGCGTTACGCCGCCGAGTACATTCGCCGGCGCTGGCCCGATGCAGTGATTCTTGTGATCGGCGAGCAAGCGAGGCAATTGGATGATCCTCTTTACGATCACAGAATGAGCAGAGGAATCTCGCTCGAGGAATTGGTGTGGATGATCGAAACGTCGGTGGCAGAGAAAAGAAGGATCAGTAGGAACGTGCTATCCTGGCTGAGTAACACTCGATGGTAAGAAAGCCGGCGGAACACCGACGGTCTGTTCTGCATGACGGTCACGATGGCGCCAATTCCGGGCGCATGCGGAGAATGCGGAGGCCCCTTTTGGCAAAGGCCACCCTCGCTTGGCAAACACAACAGCTCGGATCGGGCGCAAGGGCGCACAGCAACCCTAGGATCCGCTTACCGCGCAAACGGCCGGCTACGAACCAGACCAGATCACCCAACAGGCACCCCAGAATCGCCACCAGCAGAATCCCAGTAAAGCTGAGCAGACCGGCACCAGCCAGCGCTCCTCCAGACAGCAAAAACAGGATCGCGGGAACCGGGAAACAGAGCTGACGGGCGAATACAGAAAGAAACAGGATGGGTTACGTCGTGTGAAGCAGATAGTAGTCCATGTGGGGCTCATTCCCGACCGCGGGTGCTCCTAGGGACGCCGCGCAGTCCGTGCGAGCAAGCCAGTTCCTATCTCCGATTATGCTGTACCAGCCAGATTTCCTTCAAGCCCCGGCGAACTCGTTGCCATCCCGGCAAGGAGATGCCAAGTTGAACGCGCTTTAAACTCGGAGATTGCCTCCAGACTTGCGTAAATTCGACAGGCGCCCGACGGGTATCCGCCTCTGCTGCTTTTTCCGCTCTACCTATGACGAACGGACGGTCTGCACAATCAGTTTGGCGCAAGTATCAATGCCCAGAGTGCTGTTTAAGCAGAGGTGGTAGAGTATGCGATTCGTCGGATCGCATACATAGTAGTTTCGGGCATAGTCGATACGTTCGGAATCGATACGGTTCAGCAGCGCCTGAAGGTTGTGTTCGTGCGGGTGGCGAAGCTTCATTCTCTTGATCTTTTCCGCGAGCGGCGCATACACCATAACTCGGAGCACATGCGGATGGTCGCGTAGCACGCACCCCGCACTGCGTCCGATGATGACGCAGTTACCCACCTTGGCGGCCTCTTGAATCACGCTCGCGGTGAATTGTTGCAGCGTATCGCGATCCACTCCGAGTTCAGGCCCTTCTCCGACGTAGGAATGCAGCCCACCCTGGCGGAAGCCCTTCATCGCTCGCTCCCACCACGCACTGGCGTGTTCGTCGGCCGTCTTGGCCCATGAGGTATCCACCTTCCCCATTGCGGCAACTTGCTCGATAATCTGCTTGTCCATGCACTCCCAGCCAAGAACCTCCGCCACACTCCGCCCAATGTCGGCGCCCCCACTGCCGTACTCTCTTGCAATCGTCACAATGTTGAACATATTTCTTGCTCCCTTCATTGGCGTCACTACATTCCGCTTTCCGATTAAGGCATTTCCTCTGCATCCTCCATACTCTGCGCGTAACATTGCTTCCCGCGCAACGCCTGAACGTCCAGGCCGAAGATGACGGTCTGAAGCTCTTCATAGCGCGACAGAAGATTTTGGGCATACTCACCGTAACGTGGACTTTCGAGCACGGCCGGACTTATAGATATGGCGGCATCCGCTACAGGGATGGGAATCTCTAGAGTCACCGCATCCGCCATGGCATTCAGGCGTTCCGCTACGATACGCCGCATCTCGATCAAACCGGTTTCGTCGAGAAAGCCATAGTCCTCTGGCGTGTGAAGGACAACCATTTCGTTCCAGAAGAGGGCAACCGCAGCCAGGGAAGCTCTGAGAATGGTTTCACTTTGGCTGATGTGCAGCTCACGATCCACTCCGAATTCGTACTTCACGGTGTCGTTCAAAGTCTGGAGGCTGGCAATCGTTTTTCCGAATTGGTCGCGCAGAATGTCCGCCTGGCGCAGCAGGGTTGCGTGTTCCCGGCAATTCTGAGATAACTGGAGGAGTCCGCTTGCGTTACGCAAAGCCGATGCAAGCGCCCGGCGCATGATGGTAATCGTGCGCACCGGCCATAACTGATCGAAGACAATCCACATAACCGCCAGCGCGATGAGAATGCCAATAAGACGATCCCTCGCCGGCGCCAGTTCCGTGGGCGCGCGGCCCCCCACGAACGCCACCAGATAAAAGGAGAAGCACATCTGCATGCCCACGTAGCTGAATCGTCTTCCTAAAGCAATCCATGCGGTTACAAATACAACCGAAGCCACAATGAGCACTACCGGAGTAAGCGAATCGATGTTAGGGAGAATACAGGTTTCGACTCCCAGCCCCAAGAAGCCACCCAGCGCCGAACCTAAAAGGCGGTAGAGGAATTTCTGCTTCATCGCGCCGGAATTACTGAGTCCGACAATCAGAACAGTTCCGCAACAGGTTGAGATTCCCGGCCAGTCGACCGCGAAATAAAAGATGTAGCAAAGCGTGGCGCAAAGGCTCAGCTTGAGCGCAAAGGCTACGGACTCTTTGGCTGTCACAAGATCCTTGCGGATAAGCGGTACTTTGTTGCTCGGCAGCGCCGCCAGGTCCTTATCCTGCAAGGCGGGTTGTTCATGGGGCATGACGAGAATGTCATGCAGCGTTTCCTCGATGCGGTCCAGCAACGTTGCAGACGAGCCCGGCCTTAGCCTCAACTCGTTCTCATCGCGTCCAAGGGTCTTCGGATCGGCCAAGGCGCCGCAGTAAGCCGCGATGGTGGCGCAACGTGCGCGCAACTCTGGACCGGGCATTGCTGGAGGCTGGGCGGCAAAGGCCGCGGAAAGATCAAGAAGCTGCACCCCCATCGTAATCCGATCCCGTGTTCCAATCCGAAGTTCCCCAGGGTCAAGGTTACGGGCGACGACGGTCTCATAGAGTGCCTGCATCTCCGTCCGGCCGGCGGCCGCGAGGTGAGCGACCTGCGACACGGCCTGCGGCCACTCGCTTGCCACAGCTCCTTCGGCGTAGAGGCGGAACATTTTCTCCAACGCCCGATACCGCATCGCAATCTGTTTTTGTAAATCGGCAGAGGGATGGCGCGCGCCAAACACATATTCGACAGCCGCTGAACTGCAGAGCGTAACGGAAAGTGTGGCAATGAACCAGAGAGAGGCCTTTACAAGAGTATCGGCAGGTAAATGCAATTCCCACATGGCAATCAAAGTGACGTATACAAATCCTCCGCCGACAAAAAGAAAGGGAATGGCGCAGGACATAATCCCGATCCCACAGACGAAGGAAATCACGGAAACACTGAGAACACGAGCCATTGGATCGTTGCCGGTGAGTATGATGACAACGAGCGATATGGCAATAACCGTGGTACCCGTTATCAGCATTAAAAGGTTAAATCGAAAACAGACTGCGGGGCTGTCATGGGCGACGAAAAAGATGATGTAAAGACAGAGCGCCAAATACGGCATCTGCCAGACCAGAATCGCCACCAGGGTAATTACGGAGCCAAGAACATACCGCAGGGCGCACTTGATCCGTGCTTCAGAGGGCTGCTGATCTCTCCAGAAGGCCTGTATCCATGTTGAAAGCGCTGCGTACATGCCCTATCTCACGACTGTGACTGCGGTTGCACCGATGCGAAAGAGTTCAGGGTCTGGATCCAGAATGCGGACGCGCACTGGAAACCGCGTTGCGAGGTGCACCCAGTTGAGGGTGCGCTCAATGTCCGGCAGGCCGCCAATGACCTTTGCATCCTCCGGAAGGACACCGAAACCGACGCTATCCACCACCCCATGAAACTTCTTGTCGGGATGCCCCATCAGGTAAACGTCGACGGGGCTTCCAATTCTTATCGCCTTGACCTTCGACTCGCGGTAGTTGGCAACCACCCACCAGGTACGCGTATCGATGAGCGTGAACATCTGTGCACCGGGCCGTGCGTAAGCGCCTTCGGAGATATTCATATTGGTGACATAAGCATTGAAGGGCGCGACGACCCGGCAATGCTCCAAGTCAAGCCGCGCATTGTCCACCTTTGCGGCTTTGCCGGCGCGCTGAGATTCCAGGGTGTCCACCGTATCGATGGTGTGAATTGCCTGCCCCAGCTTCGCCTGCGACTCGGATTCCATTTCGCCGGCTATCTCCTGACCAAGGACAGCCTGTGTTTCCTGCGCCCGCGCCTGCGTAAGAGCCGCAAGGGATTCGTCATAGGTGCCTTGCGCAACGCGCACCGCTGTGCGCGCCTGGTCGACCTGTTCAACAGTTACGTATTGTTTTTCGAGCAGGGGTTCGATGCGGTGCAAGTCGTTGGTAGCGAGCTTGAGCTGCGCTCCCGCGGCTACGGCGGCAGCCTGAGCCCGGGAGACGGCTGCCTTCGCCATGTCCACGCTGCTGCTGGCGGTTTTGATTCCCGTCTTCGCGGTGTGCACCCCGGCAACCGCAGCCTCCGCGGCACTGTCTTGTGCCGCAATCCTGCGCTTTTGGTCGATAATCTGATTTTCCAAAGCCGCCTGATCGGATAGCGCCATCTGCAGCGCATACTCATAGGGGCGCGGATCGATAACAAAGAGCAGATCGCCTTTTTTTACGAAGGCATTGTCTTTTACCGGCAGTTGAACGAGCCGCCCACTGACCTCTGGGGCAATCTCAATAAAGTTTGCCCTTACGCTGGCATCGTCGGTTCGGGGATTTCGATTGGTTTCCAGGATGACAAGCAGCAACAGCAGGACTGCGGCCGTAACAACGCCGATGCCGATCCGGCGTCCAAGAAGTTTTCGATTGGGGATTTGGGTAGTCTGTTCCATTTGTGCCGTCCTAACGGTAAAGAATGAGCCAAAGAAGGGCGCTGAAGAGAAGCACAACGCTGGGGTAAAAGAGCGCCAGCGGACCAACCTCTGACTCCAGGCGATACCGCACCAGTAAATACCGGACGACGAAGGCGAGGATCACCGCGATGGTCAGGCAGATCATCCAGGCCGGAAAGAAGGAACCCATGACGTCAATGGAAGGCACTCGTCCGCAGCCTGCGCAGAACAGGCAGAGTGCAGCGACGCAAGCCAGATTCTTTCGTTTGATAGTCATTGTTTTTGACCGCTTTGTGTTTGCATTTGGATTGCTGAAGGCTTGCTCCTCAGCAGGTTTCCGGTTACGAATTCCAGGTTCACCGCTTCGAGAAGGAGTTGTGAGCGCGCGGATACGTGGGCCAGGCGGGCGATCGCCAGCCGATCTTCCGCTGTGACGACATCAACCAGGTTCCTGACGCCGTATTTATACGCGTCCAGCGAGGATGCATAGGAGGCGCTTGCCGAATCGAGCACCGCTATTGCGGCCTGCTCTTTGCGCAACCCGGTGCAAAATCCGATGTAAGCCGTCCAAACTTCCCGCACCGCATCGTCGTGCTTGGCTCTCATTGCATCCTGTGCTTCGCGGCGCTTCGATTCTGCAACGGCAAGCTGGTTCTTGCGCTCGCCTCCATCGAAAATGCGCCATTGCACGCCCAGCGTTGCCGTCCAGGTAGGCTCACTCGCCTGGCCTAACTTTCCATAATCTACCGATGGCCAGACGGAGGTCTGTGCCGCGGAAGCGGAAAGAACGATCTTCGGCCGGTATTCGGCTTTGGCGGCTCTGACAGCATCGTTGGCAGTGCGAATCTCTTCCGCCTGGGCCTTCAAGTCCTGCCGATCCGCGATCGCAAGATCGATCAAGGCGTCGATGGGAACGCTGAGCGCCTGCGGAAGAGCGGCGTCCTTTTGCGAGTCGATCTTGATATCCGGGGAGGGCTCGACACCAATCAATTCAGTGAGCGCCACCCGTGCCACCTTTTCGTTGCCCTCGGCGGATGCCATATCGAAGACAGCTTGCGAGGTTTCAGCGCGCGCCTGCAACACATCCGGCCGCGTCGCTCGTCCGTTGTTCATCTGCGCTTCGGCGGCGTCTTGCGTAGTCTGCGCGGTCGTCAATGTTTCCCGTGCGGCCTGCAAGCGCTCCTCCGCTGTCTGCAGGTTGTAAAAGGCGCTGGTTACGCGAAAAGCCACTTCCTGATTCGCCTGGATGAAATTTGCGCCGGAGACGAGCTTTTCCGCGGTCGCGGCATCGACACTGGCCGCGCGCTTGCCGAAATCAAAGAGAAGATATTGAAGCGTGATTTCAGGCTCGACAAAAGGGGCCTCTGTCATGACGTAACCGCGCGGTGCAATCGGCTCCGGGAAAGGTTTTACGCTTCGTTGGTCGCCGAACGCCGCTAAACCTGCCAGCACAGGGAAATAGGCGCTCTTTGCGATGCCCAACTGACCGGCCTTCTGCTTGGCCCGTTCCCAGAAAATGCGCGTCTGCGGGTTGTTGCGCTCGGCAATGTCAACCAATTCAGCCAGCGTATATATGTGGTCGATGTCGAGCTTCGCGACTCCCTCGTGAGGAATGGCGTGCGCGGCGCAATCGGCGGCCAACTGCGGAGTGGAAGCATTACCAGCACACTGCGCCACGCCCGTCATCAATGAGAAATACCAGAAAAAGAACAACAGGAATCCTGTCGCACAGTTTTTGGCGTTAAGACACAGGCTCACAGCCCGGCAATTTGCGGTGCGGCTGGTTCTGTTCGAAAATAGGTTTTTCGCGAATGCTGTTGACAAAACTGACAGATATTTCTTCCTTTCTCCAGCCAGATAACGCTTCATACGGCACGTTGCAGCTCCCCGGTTTTGCAGGGAGGCGGAGAAACGCCGATCGTTACCCAATGACCAAGGGCAAAGCCGCCGATGAGAACAGCAACTCCGGCGAGCCAGAGTTTCCAGGGCTTGTACCCTACGGCTCCAACGCAGGGGAAGTAAAAATGCTCGTTCCATGCCCAAATACGTGAGGGGCTTGTGCAGGCTCTTGTAGACCCGCTTGTGCAGCCGGACTTTTGTGTGTGTCTGCATCCTCACCCCTCACAGCTTGACAAATGGTTGGGTCGGCATTGTGAAATATGCCGCGTACTGGCTAGCATTTCCTATTTCGGGTCTGGACACTGATCCACGAAATGCTCAAGATGGTTTATCAACAGCCGGCAAGCCCCGACAGAAGTCACAAAGCGGCCTTGCGCGTCAATTGTTGCAGGACATGCCTGTTGAGGACTCCACAGCAAATAAACCTCACGCCATCATTCATCATTTCGAGCAAGACATCCTTTCCTTCCTGGCTAATCGTGATCACGTTTCTTAGATCGACAATCAGAGGCAAGCCCCTTGTCGAGATGCGAACTTTGCGCCATTTCTTTTCGAGTTCTTCCGCCCAGGGTGCGACTAACTCCCCTTCAAGGACTAAGCGGCATCGCCGGTCTGTTTTGATTGTTGTGATCTTCAGCATGGCCGGTCTGTTGGAACAAGCGCAGGAATACGGATTTGTGCACAGTTCTGTTCAGGCGGCTTGCGCTGGCTCGCAGCGAAATGTCACCTCAGCCAGAATGGTACGCACCGCCAAAAGCGCCAATCCGAGTTTCTGTCCTCGTAGAGAACAAAGACTCGATTGCATTTTCTCCTCTAACTTCACAGTTCAGGCAAAAAGCTCACGGCCAATGCTTGACGGCCAATAACGCACAAACACAGTCCCAGGTAGAACAGTCCCGCTACGATGAAAGCATCACAGAACATCTGATTACTCACGTGGCAGCCTCCTTCCGCTCTCCATACCGATTCTGAAGCAAGTTATACAATCCGATCGGAAGATAACAACCAGTCCTGAGCCCGATCCCAACCAGTTCTGGTGCTGCATGTAAGGAGGCACGCATCGCCGTTGACATATGCCTCGTCTCCTTTGCTTGCCTCCTTACACATGCGTATCCCCTTCCGCAGTAGGCCGGCCATGCAGCGCATGACTTGAACAGCGCTATCAGTGGCGCGAGCAGTCCGAGCACTGCATGGAAGAAGATGCATTCGGCGTTGGCATCAGCCTGGGTCCCTTTTTCTTGCATCCTTCTGCCTTTGGAAGAAGGCAATGCGGATGCCAAATTCAACAAGTCAGGAAGTGATTGAATCTAAAGAATATTATGGGATTGAGGGAAGTATTATGTCGGAATTGTCGGGGATGCCGTGACGAAATGTCGAATGCAGTACGACACCTTTGCTGAAGCGCCGGGGGCAGATGCATCACATGACCAGCCTTTTCCACGCAATGCGAAGCGACTCTTCGCTCAGGCCATTTTTCGCGGGTCAATACCCATTTTCTTCATTCGTGTGATCAACGTAGTCCGTTTGAGGCCCAAGCGAGCCGCAGCACCGTCGGCTCCGCCGACTCGTCCCTTGGTCTCTTTCAGGATGTGCACGATCCTGTCCTGGTCCTCGAACTTGTCGATTCTCACTGTCGCAGCGCGCATGTCTCCATCGGCTAATTCCGGCACTGAAATCTCCAGATTCTCCCCACGTGAAAGGACTACCGCGCGCTCGACAAGATTTTCCAGCTCGCGAACATTTCCCGGCCACTGCCAGCGCGCCAGCCTGCGCACGGACGCCGCTGAAATGCTTTCTATCTTCTTTTGCGTGCGACGCGCAAACTTCTGTGCGAAATACCGCACCAGCAAAGGAATGTCTTCGGGACGCTCGCGCAAGGGCGGAATTCGGATGGGAATCACATTCAGGCGGTAGTAGAGGTCGCTTCGAAACTGTTTTTCATCTACCATTTTCTGCAGGTCGCGATTGGTTGCGGCCACCAAACGAACATCAACTTTCTTCGTCTTCGTGCTGCCAAGGCGTTCGAATTCCCGCTCCTGCAATGCGCGCAGAAGTTTTGGTTGAACTTCCAGCGGAATGTCTCCCACCTCGTCCAGAAACAGCGTGCTTTGATCTGCCAGCTCAAGCCGTCCGGTCTTCTGCATAATCGCGCCTGTGAAAGCGCCGCGCTCATGGCCAAACAATTCGCTCTCGAGCAAACCCGTGGGAATCGCCGCACAGTTGAGCTTTATCAAGGTCCGATCCTTGCGGCTGCTGCGATCATGGATAGCGCGAGCGATCAGTTCTTTTCCGGTGCCAGTCTCACCCAGCAGCAATACTGTTGAATCGCTTGTAGCCACGGTTTCGACCAACTGCAATACCTGCCGGAGAGCAGAGCTCTGCCCAACGATTCCTGCAAAGTCAGCCTCGCTGCGAATCTCATTTTCCAGGTAGAGCTTTTCCTGCGCGAGCTTGTCCTTCAGGTCTGCTATTTCGCGATAGGCCAGGGCATTCTCAATGGCGATCGCCACTTGTCCCGCCGCTCGCATCAGGAACTCAATATCTTCCGCGTTGAATGCATTCTCATCCCGCCAGCCAAGAGACAAAACTCCAAGCGTACGGTTGCGGCTGATCAAGGGCAGACAGCAGCCAGACGCGATGTCCTCAGCAAGAGCTATGCGATGTACTGGCGCACTCATCCTATCGGCCTTGGTTACTGCAGAAGGCTTTCCGGTCCTGAAAGCTTCGCCCAAGCCAGAACTATCGATTGGCAGAAGCGAATCCTCCCTTAAGAATCCCTTACTCTCCGGGAAGTCCATGGGCAGAGAGCGCAATTGGCGCTGCTCCGCATCCGGCAGCCATACCGCGACGGTGGCACAGTGCATAAACTGCCGAATGCTCGCCGAAATGGCCCTGCTAAGATCGCGAGGCTCCAGATTCGAGACCAGCAGGTTCGTCATGTCCAGAAGCAGCTTGAGGCGCCTGCTTTCGCGCTCGAAATCGCCTCCAGAAGACGCAAACTCCCTGGGTGCGTCACCGGACTGTGGTGTTGAGCTCATCAGCGAATACTCTCCGAAATCAGTGTCGCACAATTCCGGCAACTGTCGGAAATGATGTCGAAGTCTCCGACACTCGGCACCCTTGCGGCCTTCTCTGTACTTCATATCCTATTATTATTCATACACTTATAGAGAATTTACGCACGGGAGATTCATGGCATCTGAATTGCCTTACTTCTAATTGAACAGCGAATCCATGTGGATGGAAACGCGCTAGGAATTGAAGCGTATTCCAAAACCATGCGAGGTCGGCCAAGTAGCAAGCCACAAACGTGGAAGTGAATTAGGCAAAGAGAAGTAAAGCTCTTTCAACACTCGTCAAGGAGGGCCACGGTGCCGTTTCTCAAGCCGCCTATTTCCGGAGGTTCTGCCCATCGGGTGGGTCCGACAAGGCGCTCCTGCTGTATGGCAGGGGCATCGCAAGAGCGAGGGCATACGGGCAGACGGGCAACAGACACAAATAATGCAGAGACTGTGATTTCTGGCTCCGCGAGATTGCTTTGGCTGTTAGTGGTTGCTGTCAGTTGGTTTCGCGAGAACGGATACATGAAATGATTGCCTTCGTCTCCCTTCTGTCCTTCGTCTTCTGGGTGTACCTGATCGGATTCCACGGACGCTTCTGGCGCTCCACGCCCGTTCTCGCTCACCGCGCTCCGTCCGGCAAGGCGAAGGTGGCCGTGATTGTGCCAGCGCGCGACGAGGCGGAGAGCATCCGGCAGTGCCTCGAATCGCTTCTGGCGCAAGACTATCCCGAAGAGCTGTCGATCATCTTGGTGGATGACAACAGTACCGACGGAACGGGCGAGATAGCAGCATCTTGCGGAGCTGACGAGCAGCTGACGATCCTCACCGGCGAGCCTCTGCCACCTGGCTGGAGCGGAAAGCTCTGGGCGGTGCATCAGGGTCTTGCCCACGAGAAAGCAAAAACCGCTGACTATGTACTGCTGACCGATGCGGATATCGTTCATGCGCGGGACCACATATCTGCCCTGGTCGCCAAGGCCGAGGTCGAAAGGCTGGAGCTCGTCTCCGAAATGGTTCGCCTCAACTGCGAGACTATAGTCGAACGCGCACTGATCCCCGCCTTTATTTTCTTCTTCCAGATGCTGTACCCCTTCGTCTGGGTTGCCAACTCGAAGAAACGCTTAGCCGGAGCCGCCGGAGGAACCATGCTGGTCGCCCGCGCCGCGCTGGACCGCATTCAAGGCGTCTCCCGCATCCGCCACCATCTGATTGATGACTGCTCGCTCGCCAAGGAGATCAAGTCAACTGGCGGCCGGATTTGGCTGGGCCATTCCGAACGCGCGGTATCGACGCGCGTCTACTCTTATTGGCAGGAGGTGTGGAAGATGATTGCGCGAACGGCCTATGTGCAGCTCGACCACTCTCCCTTGATGCTGCTGGGCTGCATCGTGGCCATGTGTGTCATCTATTGCGAGCCACCGCTGTTGACCGTCTTCGCACATGGATCGGCCCGCATGCTGGGAGTTTTTTCCTGGCTGCTGATGGCCCTTGCCTTTCAGCCCACCCTGCGCAGCTACCGCCGCTCGCCGCTCTGGGGATTCGCCCTGCCCTGCATCGGCCTGTTTTATCTTTGCGCGACGGTGGCTTCAGCGCTGCGGCACCATTCCGGTCGTGGCGGAGGATGGAAGAACCGCGTCTACTCGGAAAACCCAGCCGCATGACCATAGCGATAATTCACCGAAGGCGAGTCGGCATCTAGTACTACTGTGTTATAAGCGACACGCAAACAGCAAGGACATCTGGGCAGAGAGCGAGCGAGGTGGGTTGCGATCTGACGGCGCAGGGTGGCAATGGATCGAGGATTATGCCGTTCTGTCCGTGCCGGTAACCTGCCCGGACCATTGATGGGAGGCCCCAAGAAAGAGATAGCGCGGGTGGAGGAGCAAACCGGCGGGACCCCCAGAGATGCCACGTGTTTGTAGAAAAGCCCATCAATCGGGTATCGTATGTCGAGGCAAGTGGCTGACCCTGCGTAGCGTTATGACTTAGCTTCCGCAGCGGTTGGACAGCTTGCCCACATCACTCAGGGAGAATAGTACATGGCAATTTCAGACATCCTGGCAAGTATCGATTGCGATATTGCCCAGTTGCAGCAGGCACGTGCCCTGCTGAGTGGCGGCGCCCCGCCTGCCCCGAAGAAGGCAGCAGCCAAACTGAAGAAGGTAGCAGGCGACCTGAAGAAGGCAGCAGGCAAACTGAAGAAGGTAGCGGCTGCTACCAAGAAGGCCGCGGTAGTTGTTCCCACCGCCACCAAGCCCGCCAAGAAGAAGAAGAGGATTCTCTCTCCCGAAGGGCGGAAGCGCATAGCCGAGGCTGCCAAAAAAACGTTGGGCGGCACAGAAGGCTGCTGAGGCAGCCGGCAAGTAACCGGCAGCCCTACGAGATTGACTTTGGCTGACGTAGGTCCTCACCCACGTCAGCTCAGTTCCCCTCTTTTGTTTCCTCTTCAGGCCAGAGCGGCGGCTGAATGGCACGTGTCCTTTCATGCTTCAGATCGGCGACGATCCTTGACCAGTAAACGATGCTGCGCTCAGTCAGCGTCAGCGTCTGCGCTTCCTTGAGTTTGCGTTCTGCATAGCGCAAACGCGGACGTCGGGCTCGGTCGAGTTGTGGGTCTACGGGCATGCAGCCTCTCAAAACTGAATGTCCAGAATATTATGAGCAGGCGCACACCATCACCGGCTTGTTTCCTTCAAGCTACTCAAGAGCCCGGAGTACCTCTTACGTGCCTGGTCGTTCCTGATGGCAAGACCCAGAGCCTTCTTCTGTCCCACGACCACAAGCAGCCGCTTGGCGCGGGTGATGCCGGTGTAGATGAGGTTCCGCTGGAGCAGCATGTAATGCTGCATGGCCACCGGGATGACCACCGCCGGGAACTCCGAGCCCTGAGCCTTGTGGATTGTCACTGCATAGGCCAGCGAGACCTCGTCTAATTCCCCAAAGTCGTACGTCACCAGCCGCTCATCGAACCGAATGAAGAGTTCCTGCTCCACGGGGTCGATTTTCTCGATGGTGCCAATGTCACCATTGAAGACTTCCTTCTTGTAGTCGTTCTCGGTCTGGATGACCTTATCCCGCACCTGGAAGCGCCATCCAAACCGTTCAACAGCCGGTTCACCCGGACGAGCGGGATTAAGGGCTCCCTGGAGCACGCTGTTCAACTCGCGGACTCCGATCGAGCCCCGGTTCATCGGGCACAGAACCTGAATGTCGCGGATTGGGTCGAGGTGGTGTCCTTTTGGGATTCTGTCCTCTACCAACCTCACCAGCGTCGCAGCGATCTCCTCAGGCGTCTCCCTTTCAACGAAATGGAAGTCGGAGCCCACCTCCGCCGTGCGAAGCTCCGGCATCTTGCCCTGGCGGATGAGGTGGGCGCTGGTGATGATGTTGCTGCTGGCCGCCTGCCGGAACACTTCAGTCAAGCGAACGACGGGTACCACTCCGCTATCAATCAGGTCACGCAGGGCATTCCCCGGCCCGACAGAAGGAAGCTGGTCAACGTCGCCGACCAGGATCAGTCCGGACGCCTTTGGAAGGGCGCGAAGCAGGGCGTACATCAGGAGCACGTCCACCATCGAGCTCTCATCGACAATGAGAAGGTCGCAGTCCAGCGGCCTGTCCTCGTTGCGCTGAAACCTTCCTGTAGCCGGATCAACCTCCAGCAGCCGATGAATGGTCTTCGCTTCGAGCCCGGTGGTCTCTGTCAGCCGTTTCGCCGCCCGTCCGGTGGGCGCACACAGCAGACACTTCACTTTCTTGGCTCTCAGGATCAGCAGGATTGAGTTCACCAGGGTCGTCTTGCCCACGCCGGGGCCGCCCGTAATGATGGCGGCGCGACTGGTCAGAACGGTCTTCAACGCCTCCCGCTGGCTTGGGGCGAGCGTCTTCCCGGTCTGCTTCTCAACCCAAGTCGCGGCCTTTTCAAAGTTAATCTTCGGGTAGGTGACGCCGGCTTTGGCCAGGCGTCTGATCTTCGTGGCAATGCCGTCCTCCGCCTTCCGCAGGTGCGGCAGGAAGACAAGCGGTTCGCCTTCTATCTCCTCCAGCAGGAGGAAGCCGCCTGTGAGCATGTGGGACAACGCCTGCTCGATGGTCTCCACCGGCACTTCCAGCAGCTTCACAGCCGCCGCCTTCAGCTTCTCCAGCGGCAGGGCGCAATGCCCCTCTGACGTTGCCCCGAGGAGCACGTGGTCAATCCCTGCCCTCGCCCGATTCTGGGAGTCCTTGGGGATGCCGACGCTCTGGGCTATCTGATCCGCGGTGGCGAAGCCGATGCCATGAATCTCCTTAGCCAGGGTGTAGGGGTTCTCCTGGACCGTCTGGATTGCCAGATTGCCGTAGATCTTGAAGATGCGGACAGCCCGGCCGGTGCTGACCCCGTGGCTATGGAGAAATAGCATGATCTCCCGGATTTGCATCCCCTCTTGCCAGGCAGTGGCGATCCGTTCCCGGCGCTTTGGGCCGATGCCGTCCACGGACTCCAAGTCGGCAGGGTTGTCGCTGATGACACCCAGCACCTCCGCGCCGAAGTGCCCGACCAGCTTCTTTGCGAGGACGGGTCCAACCCCCTTCACGAAGCCGCCACCGAGGTACCGTTCAACTCCCTCGCTCGTAGTCGGCGGAGTGGCCTTCAAGACCGTGGCCTTGAATTGGAGGCCATGATCTTTGTCGCGGACCCACCATCCCTTGGCGGTGAGCCATTCTCCTGCGCTCACTGTCGGCACGGAGCCGAGGACCGTCACCAGTTCCCGATGCCCCCGGACCTTCACCCGGAGCACAGCGAACCCACTCTCCTCGTTGAAGAAGGTGACCAGCTCCACGAGTCCGGCGATCTCTTCTGAGGGGGTACGGGGTTCTAGGGAAGAATCGCTCATCCTGATCGAAGTTTAGTCTGTTGGACTTGGCCACCGCCGTCGCGACAGTCGTCGGGGGCCAAGTCGCTTGCCGCCATGAGGCTGGTAGAGCCGCGCTCTAGGATCACCGATGGCCTACTTTGTTGATTCCATAGGCATTCCGTTGAAAAAGCGCGGCTTATGAGATTTCCGTGATGTCCGTATAGTCAGCGTTTTCAGCCCAATTCGGCCCTGTAGGGCCATTTTGCATGACAACGGGCGGGATGCATGACAACGCCTGTGACCAAATCAGATTCTACTCGACCTTGGTATCGGGGGCCAGACGAAATGTGCCTGACCGGGCAGACGACACACCGGAATGCCCACATCTTCTGCTTGAGTTCTGCCTCCGGCTCCCAGCTCTGGAGCGCCAGGTTTTTAGCCGGGTGGCGGTGCCGGCACCGCACCCTAAGGCCCACGTCTCTAGCTGGACCAAGGCCGGCAAAACCCCTGACCGCGCAAGCGTACACTGGTACAAAATTCATCGTACGACTGAAACTCGTCCGAATCGTTCGTTTGTTAAGGGGAATCCGGCCATATGCCACATTTAGCGACTGAGACAGGCATTCGCGACAACCACACGCGAGGAAGTGTCGCCTCATTTCTGAAGGAAAAGATTCAGGACGGATCGGCCCTCTCGATTGTTTCCGCCTACTTCACGATCTATGCATACGACGCTTTGAAAGACAGTCTCGACCGGATTCAGCACCTGGACTTCCTGTTCGGTGAGCCATCATTCGTGAACCGCCTGGACCCAAGCAAAACGGAAAAGAAGGCCTTTATCATGGATGCTGGCGGTTTGGAGCTTGCAAACAAGCTTCAGCAAAAGCGAGTTGCGAAAGAGTGCGCCACGTGGATTGAGAAAAAGGTCGACATCAAGACGATAAAGCAGTCCAATCTGCTCCACGGAAAGATGTATCACATAGCGACAGCCGGCGTACAGGATGCCATTCTTGGCAGTTCGAATTTCACTGTACGAGGCCTCGGACTTGCTGCTGAAAACAACAATATCGAGTTAAACCTAATTGTTGACGGCAATCGGGACCGCCAGGACCTGAAGGAGTGGTTTGACGAACTTTGGAGAAACGATGTTCTCGTCAAGGACGTTAAGCAAGAGGTCCTGCAGTATCTGAAACAGTTGTACGAAAACCATCCTCCGGAATTCATCTATTACAAGACCCTCTTTCACATCTTCGAGAGGTTTTTAGAGGATAGCGGCAAGACCGACGCGGATTTAGGTCGGACCAGCCTCTTTGAGACCGAGACATGGAAAGCCCTATTTGAGTTTCAGAAGGACGGCGTCAAAGGGGCCATCAACAAGATACTCCGGTATAACGGGTGCATAATCGCTGATAGCGTCGGCTTGGGTAAGACGTTCGAAGCTCTCGCCGTCATCAAATACTTTGAGCTTAAGAACGAACGCGTTCTGGTCCTGTGCCCGAAGAAGCTAAGGGAAAACTGGACAGTCTATACGGCGAACAGCAGCCTGAACCCATTTCTTCAGGATCGATATCGCTACGATGTACTTTCCCATACTGATCTAAGCCGAGAGCGCGGCCTTTCGGGCCTTATTGACCTTGAAACTCTTAACTGGGGAAACTACGATCTGGTTGTCATTGATGAGTCGCATAACTTCCGCAACAACGCTCCAGGCAAACGAGACGAGGCGGGGGAAATCATACGGAAGAGCCGTTATCATCGGTTGATGGATGACATCATCAAGTCTGGCGTGCGCACAAAAGTCCTGTTGATCTCCGCGACACCGGTCAACAATGATCTGAAGGATCTTCGAAATCAAATCTACTTCGTTACTGAAGGAAGCGAGAACGATGGCGCTTTCGCCGAGAGCATCGGAATTGAAAGCGTTAAGGAGACATTGACTACGGCTCAAAAGGTGTTCTCCGCGTGGGCGCGCAGGCAAGGCGCCGCCCGAAAGACCAGTGATCTCTTAGAGAAGCTCAGTGCAGCTTTTTTCAAACTCCTCGACGAGCTAACTATTGCCCGCTCTCGTAAGCATATTCAAAAGTACTACAAGGAAACCATCGCGCAGTTGGGCGGGTTTCCTGTGAGGGACAAGCCACTGTCGCTCTACCCCGAAATCGATAAACAAGGACTCTTCCTCTCTTACGACAAGCTCAACTCTGAGATCGATCAGTATAAGCTATCCCTTTTCAATCCATCCAAGTACGTCCAGGACAAATACAGAGACGCGTATACGATCTCGACACACGATCCTTTCTCCCAAGCCGACCGCGAAACGTTTCTCATTGGGATGATGAAAGTGAACTTTCTGAAGCGCCTGGAAAGTTCTGTACGGTCCTTTGAGATCACGATGGGGCGCACAATTGCGAAGATCGAGGTGCTTGAACAAAAGATTTACGATTACCTTCAGTTGTCGCCGAATCACGCGTCAGACAGTTTGGAACTCGATGTCGACCTAGGTGATGCCGGGGAAGACGAGGAAGCTGAAGAAGCGACGTTGGTTGGGGGCAAATTCAAATACAGGCTCGATCACCTAGAACTTGATTATGGCAAGAACTGGCTCCAAGATCTGAAGAACGACAAGGACCAGCTCACCGGATTGTTGCAGGCTGCCCAGAAGATAACTGTGGAGAGAGACGCTAAGCTTGCCAGGTTGAAGCAACTCATCACCGCTAAGGTTCTCCATCCCACGCTCGATAAACATGGTCACGAAAATAGGAAGGTTATCGTGTTCACAGCATTTGCGGACACAGCCATTTACCTCTATGAGAACGTGGTGGAGTGGGCAAAGGGCGACCTTGGCATCAACGTCGCACTCGTATGCGGTGGTGGTGACCTGCGGACAACGTTCGGAGGAAAAACCTTCAACGAGATTCTTACGAACTTCTCGCCCCGGTCCAAAAAGCGCAGCAAAATCCCGACCATGCCTCAGAGTGGAGAAATCGATCTCTTAATCGCAACCGATTGCATCTCCGAAGGACAGAATCTCCAGGACTGCGATTACCTGGTCAACTACGACATTCACTGGAATCCAGTGCGAATCATTCAGAGATTTGGACGCATTGACCGGATCGGAAGTGTAAATAAGTCGGTCCAGCTCGTTAACTTCTGGCCCACGGAGGACCTCAACAAATACATAAATCTAAAGAATCGAGTGGAAGCCAGAATGGCCCTCGTGGACATTGCCGCCACGTTGGAGGACAACATTCTACAGAATGAAGAGATCGCGGACCTGATACATGAAGACCTGACATATCGCGACAAACAGCTACTCAAGCTCAGAGAGGAAGTCCTCGATCTGGATGACCTCGGAGATAGCGTCTCGCTCACGGAGTTTACTCTCGACGACTTCCGTATTGAATTGATGAAGTACATCGAGGCCAATCGCGCCGAACTTGAAGATGCGCCATTCGGCCTATACAGCGTCGTTCCGCCGAGCCAGGAATACAAGGCAATCGTCCCAGGGGTCATCTTCTGCCTTCGCCAAAAGGCCCGTTTACCGGACGCCCGCCCCTCTGCCAGCGGAGCTACTGACGGGATCAATCCGCTTCAGCCATATTTCCTGGTTTACGTGCTGAGCGACGGTAATGTTCGCTTCGGCTTTGCTCAGCCCAAACAGATTCTCGAAATCTATCGGCTTCTATGCTCCGGAAAGAGCGCTTCTTATTCCGAACTCTGCAACCTCTTTGACCAGGAGACCGATCACGGGACAAAGATGGACGCCTACGGCGTCCTCTTGCGGAAGGCTGTGGACGCCATTGCTGTTACATTCCGCAGACGAGCCGCAACGGGGCTTCAGTCTAACCGTGCCTTCGTTCTCCCTGATGAGCAGGATCAGGTGAATGAAAAATCAGATTTGGAATTGATTACTTGGCTGGTGGTGAAGAAACCATGAACGAATTCGAAACGAAGCAAGCAATTGTGGCAGCGCTGAAGAAGTTCGAAAGCTCGCCACTTGGGGAGGCCGCCTCAGGTCTCCTTGAAGTGCTGGGGTACACGAGCAAGAAGCGTCTCGCGCTCAAGCCAAACACTCTTGCGAATTTCCTTGCCACGTTTTCCCAGGGTCGCTCGCTCAACGAGCGCCACGCCCTGCCAAATGAGTGGAAGAGCGTTGATTTTCTCTTTCAGCTTACGGACGAGGAAGTTCGCGCCGCGGCAAACACGCAATTCGAGTTCGAAAGCAAGGGTGCCTTCAACGGCGCGATCATTAACTCTTATCTCTTTATCGCAATCGAGCTGAAAGGCGATCACTATTCGCGATCAGCTCTTGCAGGGATCACCCGCGAGGTCAATAAGCTGTTTGACATGCCGGCGCTGATCTTCTTTCGCCATGGCGAGACGATTACGCTGGCTGTCATTAATCGCCGCCTGCACAAACGAGAGCCGGGCAAAGACGTCCTGGAAAAGGTCACGCTCATACAGGACATCCGTTTGACTAATACCCATCGCGCCCACATCGAGATTCTGAACGACCTCTCCCTCAGCGCCCTGCATCAGAAGCACCCCTTCACTAACTTTGTTGGGCTACATGAGGCATGGCAGAAGACCCTTGACACGTCTGAACTTAACAAGCGATTCTTCCAGGACCTTGCCAACTGGTACTTCTGGGCCCTGCCTCAGGTCCGCTTTCCGAAGAACGCCCCGAAGGACGCCGACGGTCAGGACTCGTTGAGCCTTATCCGGTTGATCACCCGCGTTATCTTCTGCTGGTTCCTAAAAGAGAAGGGGCTGCTGCCTTCCGCACTTTTTGACGAGCACAAGATTCCCGAATTGCTGGTCGATCTGAACCCCAAGGAAAGCACCTATTACAAGGCAATTCTCCAGAACCTCTTTTTCGCCACGCTGAATCAGGAGATGGGCAAGCGAGAGTTCCGGAAGACTGGGCAGAATTTCATGGCCCACAATGTTTACCGTTATCGCACTTTGCTGAAATCGCCGAATGAGCTGCTAAACCTTTTGGCACAGATTCCGTTTATGAACGGCGGCCTCTTCGAGTGTCTGGACAAGACGCTCGGAACGAAAGAGAATCCCCAATACATTCGTATCGACGGCTTCTCGGACCGCGATGACAACGCTCTGAAGATTCCCAATAATCTTTTCTGGGGACCTGAGCGAGTTGTTGATCTTAGCGAAGCCTACGGCGAGGACAAGTATTCGTCTTCCAGAGTAGCGGGACTCGTCCGAATCTTCTACCGCTACAAATTTACGGTTGCTGAAAACACGCCCCTTGACGAAGAAATCGCACTCGATCCGGAGTTGCTCGGCAAGGTCTTTGAGAACCTTCTCGCCGCCTATAACCCGGAAACCGGCGCCACAGCTCGTAAGCAGACGGGCTCCTTTTACACTCCGCGCGAAATCGTCAACTACATGGTGGATGAGTCCCTCGTCTCCAGCCTAAGCACAATAATCAAGGATGCTCTTCCGAAGGTTGTGCAGGTGGAAGAGCGCTTGCGCCAACTCGTGGCGTACAGCGACGAGCCGCACCAATTCGCAGATCACGAGGTGAACGCGCTCATCTACGCGATTGACCATCTGAAGATTCTCGACCCGGCTTGCGGCTCGGGCGCTTTCCCTATGGGAATCCTGCACAAGCTCGTCTACGTTCTCGCCAAACTCGACCCAGGTAATCAGCGCTGGAAGGATAGGCAGCTTGCAAAGGCCAATGAGATTCCCGATTCGACGGTGCGGGAACGGGTAGTTTCCGACATCGAGCAAAGCTTCAATGCAAACGAACTCGATTATGGCCGGAAGTTGTATCTGATTGAAAACTGCATCTACGGTGTTGACATCCAACCAATTGCGGTTCAGATCTCAAAGCTCAGGTTCTTCATCTCGCTGATTGTTGAACAGAAGGTGAACTCGCGAGCCGAGAATCTCGGTATTCGCCCATTGCCGAACCTGGAAACGAAATTCGTGGCGGCTAACACCCTAATTGGCGTAAAACGCCCCGGACAACAATTGCTTCGTAATCTAGACATCGAAGCGAAGGAGTTGGAACTCCGCCAAGTTCGGGAACGCCATTTCCTTGCCAGCACACCGGCAACAAAGGCGAAGTGCCGCGAACAAGACGAAAAGCTCCGTGCTGAACTTGCTGCGCTACTTCGGAACGACGGCTGGGACTCCAATACCGCAAAGATGCTCGCGGTCTGGGACCCGTACGACCAGAATGCTTCGGCTCCCTTCTTTGATCCCGAATGGATGTTCGGAATGTTGTCTGGGTTTGATGTCATGATCGCGAATCCCCCCTATATCTCGGTGGAGAAGTTCGCTCGTACCCCATTGCAGGCCGAGTACAAGCTGAGATTCAAGACCTATGCATCCCGCGGAGACATCTACTGTTTCTTCTACGAAAAGGGACTAGAACTCTTGCATAATGGCGGAGTTCTTACATACATCAGCTCGAACAAGTTCCAGCGCTCAGGATACGGTAAGGGCCTACGCCAACTCCTCGCCTCCCAGCGTATCCAGACGTTAATCGACTTTTGCGAATTGCCTGTATTTGAAGCGGCCACCGATCCAATGATCGTTATAGTAGTCAAGACAGTTTCTGAGCCGCCGCTCGAGTTTCCGGTGGTTGTAGTCAAGAATGAGGCGGAGTTGGGCCAGCTTCGGGAAACGGTTGCTTCCCGTGCCTCTCTCTACAAACCGGATCAATTGAAGGTTGAAGGCTGGTCGCTCGAAGGTGTTCAGGGCCTAGCTCTTGCTGAGAAGTTGCGCGCGAAAGGGGTGAAGCTGGACACCTTTGTCAAGGGGAGAATCTACTACGGTATCAAAACTGGCTACAACAAAGCATTTGTTATAGATCGGGCTACAAGGGACCAACTCGTCAAGGAAGATCGGAAATCCGGCGACTTGATCAAACCTTGGATTCGTGGTGTTGACATTAAACGTTGGACGCACACTTTTCAGGATCTTCATGTAATTATCGTCCGCTACGGATTCCACACGGAGTTGAAGAAATACCCCGTCATACTTCGTCACCTGAGCCGTCACGAGGAGAAACTGAAGGCTCGTGGTCAATGTACGACGTCCCGCAATGGTGCCGACGAGGGGCAGCATCATTGGCTGGAATTGGACAACAATCCGTCTAAGGCTTACATCGAGGCGTTTGACGAGCCAAAGATCGTCTTCAATGAAACATCGAAGCGCTTGCACGCTTACCTTGATGACGAGGGCAACGCCATCAACAAGACAGGGTTCATCATTCTGACGCCCGACGCGCAGTATGTCCTTTCAGTACTGAACAGCACTCTTCTGGATTGGCTGTACAGATCGACGTTTCCTTCTTGGGGTGATCCGTGGGCGGCTGGTCGCGTACAGTTTCGAGGAAACCTGATGAAGAATGTTCCCATCCCACCAGCAAGCGCTTCGGACAAAGCTGATCTTGCCAAGTTGGCTAAGCGAGCGGCCAAGCTGGCTGCGGAAGGCGACAATGCAGAACTTGCCAGGGTTGAGCAGCAAATCGACACGATTGTCTATCGCCTATTCGGCCTTAGCAAGGACGAAATAGTGCAAGTCGAGACCTCGTTAGCAAATACGCGGGCGAAAGTGGCAGAGGATGACTCGGACGGCGAAGACGATGAAGAGTAACGGCCAAAGTATGGGAGCCCGGCGATGGAGTTTGTGATCGAGAAGAAGCTCTTTGACTCTACAATGAAGCAGGTTCTGTTCGGTCGAATGGGAACTCTGGAAGACCTCGTTGATCTCGCGCTGGAGCGATCGACTCTGACACTGGTGGCTACAGGCACCAAAGTTGAGGTTCCGGTTGTGAGGCCGCATGACGGTAGCATTGACGGCGTTATTAAGGAAGACAAGCTCGGGCTCGACCTTATCTACATTCAGGCAAAGAAGTGGAAGGACACGACTGTCGGCTCGACCGAGGTGCAGAGCTCTGTCGGCGCTCTGGCCGGGGTCAAGGCTCGCAGAGGAGTGTTCATAACGACTTCGAAGTTCTCGCGAGAGGCGACAGCCTATGCAGCCTCGCTTGAAAACAGGGTGATCCTGTTCGATGGGGATCGGCTGACAGATTTGATGTTTGAATACGGGCTGGGCGTATCGACGTTGAACACCTACGCGGTGAAGCGGGTCGACAACGACTTCTTCGATGAGGATGAACTATGACCGAATCCAAATGCACTCTGGAGCACACGACGCTCAAGGTTGAACACCTGGCGCAGTGGTATCTGCGTCTAAACGGATTCATGACTATTAATGATTTTGTTCTTCACCAAGACCAAAAGCCGTGGGGCCAGAGGACAGACGCGGACATCTTCGGAGTTCGCTTTCCTTTGCGAAAGGAGCTGGATTTCGAAGATGATGAGCGGTTCTGCTCTCTAAGAAAACCCTACTTCATAATCGCCGAGATCACCCAAGGTGAATGTAAGCTGAACGGCCCATGGACCAAGCCGGAACGTGAGAATATGCAATATGTGCTTCGAGCTCTTGGAGCGTTCGAGCCGGAAGAAATCGACGTCATCGCGGCGTCACTTTATGAGAAGTATTACTGCGATACTTCGGGTTTCCGTGTCGATCTCATGGCGTTTGGGAAGGTTGCGAGCAGAGTCTTCTCCGACCCTACGAAGCCTTTAATGCAGTTAGAGTTTCACAATGTATGCCGATTCATCTTTAGGCGTTTCAGACCTTTTAATGACCTGAAGAACGATCATCAGCATTGGGACTATGCGGGCCGGACCCTTTGGGGCCTGTCAACGACGCATCGGAACTCCGAAGACGAGTTTGTCTCAGGGGCCCTCCGTGCATTTGGGATAATGGATTCCTGAAAAGCAAATTGGGAGAAAGAACAATGAACGCACTCGCTGCTGGTGCACGTCGCCTCCTGTGAGCACCGTCTCCCGAGTGGCTAAGCCACGTGTGGCAAGCTGACTGAGCACCTGTGAGATGCGGTCAGCGGATGCGTGCCGCCCCAGCAGATCGCGTATCTGTGTCCGGGTCAACCCTTTCGCGCCAGCACTTTTTAGTGCTTCGAGGATGCGGTCAGCTATCGGATCACCACCGATGGCAGCATTTTCTCCAATGATGAATTGTACGGATGCGAAACAATAATTCCATACCGCCAGCGCGGCCAGTAAATGCTCCAGGCGGACAACTGCGCTGCAATCGAGGGCAGCATAGATGGCAGACAGTCGGAGCACCTGAGCTTCCGCCCTGCTAGTGGCCGCACCCAGCAAGCCGGGTACGCCCGCGCTGAGGCCTGGATATACAGTCGCCCACAGGTCGCGTGCTGCACCATCTCGCCGCAGTTCAAAATTGCCCCCACGCCACGCCCACTCCAATACTCCGCGTAAACGGTGCGATATAGATGCAATCTCCGCCTCAGGAACGGTGGCGCCCTCAGGCAGAAACTTGCTGCGCTTAATGCAGCACCACAAAAGGCGATTCGCAAACCCGTTGTGTAATTCATCTGACAGATATCGCAACAGCTCCGGGCTGGTGATGTTACCAATGATGGAGATATGTGCACTGGTCGCCCTCAGCGGATTGTTTTTCACGAGTGTACGCAAGTTGCCGTTGTCCCATGCCGCTCGTAAAAGTGGGGACAAAGTATTCCCGGGTCGTCTCATGATCTTCAGCACGCTTGCAAATTCCGATTGCATTACTAATAAGCGGCGGTCACTCGGTGGGTCAGTATCTTGTACCTCCGAGATTAGCCCCTCCGCGCTGGAGAGTCCGCTGGTTACTCGCTCTTGCGCCCACGGCCCATCTACACGCGAGCACAGCCGCTCAATATGGCCCCATGATGTACCTTTGCGCGCCTTGCTCGACTCGCCTATAAACAGGGTGTAAATGTTGAGCGCATGGCGCGTGGACTCGACAGTGCAATGCGGGCCTGGCCCCAAAAGGTTTCCTACCGCCGCGAGAGTCTGTATCAGGATTGCGGTGGGATCTGCTTCCGAACGTGGCTCAATCGTCCGCACCACATCGCCCGGTAGACCGTACAGCGCCGCTGGCGAGAGCACCGGCCACCCTGGCGGGTCAGGGACCGACTGCCCGACTTCAGGCTGGTCAATGGGTCTTGTCTCTGGCTTAACGGGCTCAGCCTTCGCCTCAAAGGGTTCGTATAAAACAATTGACGTTGTCGCCGGCTTCCCTACGGGTTCTGCTCCAGGATCTACTTTTAGAACGAGCGACGTGGCTGGCGAAACTTGCGCGAATTTCTGAGCAGGAAACTGCCTGATCAGCAAATGTGCGGGGATCAACTGCGCGCCCATGGCTGGGGTACGGGCGGTCATCTGCTTCATCCAAAATGCGGTGCTGGGAAACTTCTCCCGAATCTCCGCGAGTAGGTTCTCAACCCATGCAGCAGGAAGCACCCGTCGTGTTTTCGCCGACGCGCCAGACTCCCCGCCACAAATAATCCAGTCGGGTGCGGTGGGGTGGCTTCTGAGAACCAGAGGACCGCAGGCCGGCTCGTAAGACACGAAAGATATCAAGCCGCGCTCCCCCGCAACCTGGTGCAGGAGAGGCCAACGCTTGTCGTACCACTTCTGATCTTCTGCCGAGCATCCCAGCCACACATTATTGTGCTGTAACTTTTCGGGCAGATACTTCTTGTAGTTTGCCGGGCGTTTGGTTAGCAGTTGCCAAATGAGATTGGGGGTGGCATCAATCAGCTTCCACAGCCGATCCCGCTGCCCTTCTGGAGCCTCCTCATCCAGGATGTCGCACATCGATCCACAAAACACTTTGTACTGCTTCCCCTCGCGGGCTGCTTCTGTGTCCCATTTGATCGGTTGTTTCCAAGTTTCGTCGCTCATGATCCTGCGCGGAGCGCCAGGACCCCAAATATTGAAGCCGTACCGCTTAGCATCCGCCTCAGCATAGCAATGGTCGCAGGCATCAGACACTTTTGTGCAACCCCACCAGGTGTTGAAAGTGCGATCCGTCCAACTGATGCTCGTGGTTTTCCCCATTTGCGGCCCTTCCGATTCTTAACGCGCGCGCCTTTTCTCTTTTGCATTGGGGGCGCCCCCAATTCTGTTGGTGCTGGTTTCCGTTGTGTCACCGGCAAAATCTGTTGACGGGGTTGGGCGACGGGTCGGCCCAATTGAGGTCCTCGAAGACGACCTCCACGCCGCGAAAACGCTCGACGAACGCCGCCGCGTAGCAGTTCTTGCAGCCAGGTTTAATCCTGGTGCCGCCGCGGATTGGGTCCCAGCTTGCATCCGTCCATTCAATTGTTGATTTGATACTCATCTTCGTGCTCCTTCACGGTTGAACTGATTTCACGATACCCGGTTCCTTACGTTTTACTCGCGGCGAACTTTTGTGGTCGTCAAACCGGAGTAAAAGCGGCTTGGACGCTTTCAATTTCTTGGCGAGGGTGCAAGTAAACGCGCACACCTGTTCGTTATCCTTCTCTTTCCGCTGTGCTGTCTCATTCATGTGGTCGTCCTCAACTTTCGCTTTTCCCACTTCCGATCACTTAAGTGAGGAGCAAATTCCGCACTTGGCTCTCATTCGGTCTGAATCTCCTCGCATCAGTTCAATCGACTGCCGAACCAACTTTAGAGTACGGAATTCCTTTGGTATTACTTGCCGCGAACTCGTTGGCCTGTCATACTGGAGTAAAAGGAAATGCCCTGCGGAATCCGAGAATAACGAGGACAGACATGGAAGTTGAACGATTCAAGACACTCCTCGAAAGAGTCACCAATTTCAATTGGGAAGAGCCCCGCAACAGCGCATTGCGTGAGGAATTCGAAGAGCGAAGGGCCCGGATTATATATTTGTGGAGTGCATCAACGGATGAGGCCGAAAAAGCGAAGCTCATGAGCGAGTATCGTGCCCCCCTTCCGTCGCAGTGCTTGCAGAATACGAGAATTTCTTAAAAACGCTTCGGGAGTTTCAACTCGCACTTCGCCGTGATTTCCCGGAGTGGCACTACTCAGACGGGCCGCGTGTAGGGCTGTTTGTTGGGGGGGAGGGGAATCCTACTCCGTCCGAACTGCGTGAGGATTGGGCGCGAGCCTATAGCTTGCAGTCCGAACTACGCAAAATGTGGGAGCTTGCGTCAAAGAGGGAGGCCGATAAAGCGAAGCGAGAGTTTCGGAACATATTAGAACTTTTTATACACAAGGCGGAACGGGCATTGGCGCCGCCGGACTCTTGGTACTACCTTGACCCTAAGGAAGCTGCAACCGTGAGACAAATGGTGGAGACACTGAAGTGGATGCAAGGCAGGTTGCGGTCGCTCAAGGTCTGCCAAAACCCCAAGTGTGCTTCGGGGAGAAAATATTTTTTTAAAATATACCCGAACGACAGGTACTGCTCAAAGATATGCAAGATTGTTGCAAAGGCACTCCGAAAAGCCAAGCGCGATGCGGAATCACAAAAGCCACCGAAGGTAATCAAGGTATCCGAGGAGACGCGTTCAAAAATGAGCATGTCCGCCACGCTACGTCACGCCAATGACCGCGCCAACAGAGGAAAGAACAAGTAGGAAAGGCAAGAAGAAGGCCGACCTGTAAGGTCTGTAAACCTTCCGCGTTTTGTAGAGCCCTCAGCATACCGCATCACTCCAGGGCGATAAAGCCCCCGTACCCACTACCAGCACTAAAGCAAATGAAGCCCCCACTCCGGGGGCTTTTCTATTGCCCAAGTGCTTTTACTCCGGTTTGAAGGCCTTATGATTTTGTCTCCAGTAATAAGTGCGGGGGCAAATAAGATTCTGATAGTGGGCAGAGCATGAGAGAGAGCAAGGAAGAAAGCAGTGAGGAATGGAACAGCCACAACCGCCAGCCAAGCTGGCTATCGCCCCAAGGAGGGGCAGCACTATGGAAGTTAAGAGCATGAACATCATGACCGTACTTACGGTGGCTGAGGAAAAAGCGGCAAGCAAGTGGCTTGCGGACGCCGCCGAATCAGCGTCCAGCGAGTCGGAACAGGCAATTCAGGCCAAGAACGCGCTCCGCATCATCACGGTTCAAAATGACATCATCAAGTGTCAGGACGACATTATCACGGCTCTCAAGGTTGTTGCAACGCACGCAGCAGCCTAACTCAACCAAGTCGGTGGCGACACAGGCCACAACCGCCCAGCGAAGATAGCTGGCAACCGCCCCACAGGAGGGGCAGCAATATGGATACGGACAGGAGCATTTCAGTCGCAATAATGAATCTCGCGGTGGGCGAATCAGTTCAATTTACCTACAGTTCGCCCGAGGAGCTTCGTCAACTACAAACCATCGCCAACGACCTACGTGACGCGGGCTATGACCTCTGGACTTCCGAAGAGTATGGCGGTTTCTCTGTTGAAGCTGGCGATGGCGAGGAAGAGGAAGAGGAAAAGGAAGAGTAATAACAAGCCTAACCGGCCACAACCACCAGCCAAGCTGGCAATCGTCTCATGGAGAAGAAACAATATGGCAACAAGTAAATCGCACATTGACGGTGTCGAGTGGGCAACCACCCTCATGACCTTAATCCAGTTGGCACCAAAACTCCAACACTCAGTTGACGGCCTCAACATGCAATTCAAAGATGCCTACTCGCTTATGGCATGGCGCAGTATCTGCCGTCATTTGCGTGCAGTCGCCCATGGCATGACCGTGATGCGGTTGCTGGCGGAGGGCAAGTCACATGCACAAATCACCGAGGCAACCGGCATTCAGGGTCTTTCGATTAGTGCCTACAAGGCGTGGAACACCACGTACTTTAGGCGCTGCGGTATTGAGGAATTGAATGAGTTGTGCAACAACATCACTGCCTACCTGAAGGTCATCAGAAAAGAAGCGTAGCAGCATCGGGGCCGGTGGAATTAGCCCCCAGTCAATGGAGCACCGATGTTACCACCGTCCTAAACCAGCCAGTGAATCTAGCTGGCAACACCCTCACGAGGGCCGCACCAATAGTGGATAGACCCGGCTGGAGCGAACCAGCCCACAACCACGTATAGCATCCGAGGCTTACATCACCCAGGAGACAGCATCATGGAATTTACGACCCCGCAGCAGCATAACGAATATCTTGTCGGGCGGCTCTTGACTATCGCTTGCAAGGCTCGTCCATCACTTGAGTCCCACTTCAGGAAGTTTATGAATCGGCCTGACCTCTTGTTGCCGATGATGTGGACTCACTCGCCCAAACTGACCAGAGTCTTGCGGAGGAGCGAAGAAGTCTCGGCCATCATGAACGAGATGACAGCTTGCGAACCTCTATTTAACCTGCCGAGCAACGGCAATGCGTTGGTAATGGGTAGCTACCATCAGAAGTAGTTCAAGTTCGCCGTGCTCAACACGGCGTAGCCCGAGGCGTAGAAGCCTCCTTGTCGCCCGGCCATCACGTATTCATCAACATGGGGTTGATGGCCGGGACAACCGCCCTCAAATGGGCACCACCAATGAAGGTGAAACTCGGCTGGAGTTCACCGGCCACTATCTCCAAGGAGAAAGCACCATGCCATACACCAGTTTCGAAACTAGAGAAGAAGCCGCCCATGCCGCATGGCTTGAATACTGCAAGTCAGGCCGAAAGGCTGACAACGTTCCTTCAAACCCCGATGAAGTCTACAAGGACAGTTGGATAAGCTGGTGCGATTGGTTAGGCTGGAATACCGAGTCAGTGAACTAGGTACGGTAGCCAACGCTGGCCGCATCGCACCTGAGCACATCAACTGCGTGCCCTGTGAAGTGTTCAGGTGGCAGGATCTCGCCAAGCATTTATGGAAACGGGCCGCATGAAGGCAGCAGCGTGACTGTCCACCCCGCTGCCGCAAAAACTCGGTATTAGGTAGAAAAGATTGAATAACGGGTACAGTACATGAGCCTGCCATTCAACATAATCGCGAAGTTGGAAAGCATCGACGGATTGATGACCGTCGATGAGGTCGCGGAGCTACTTGGCTTGTCCAAGTACACCGTGTACCGGATGGCTCAGCGGCATCAGATTCCGTGCCTCATGCTCGGGGGTACTCGCAAGTTTGACCCGTCAACGCTCATTATGTGGCTGTGCAAAAAGGAGCCGCAGCTTGCAGTCGCCGCTCGTCAACTTAAGCTCACGGCATGAAAAGCCGGGTCCAATAAACCCGGCTTTTTTCTTTTCATTGACTCTCACACGTACGCAGCAAGAGACGACTGCTCAATCCTGTCCCGGAGGTCGTCCAGCCGCAAGGACTTCAGATATCTCTCTGTCGTGTTGATGTGTTTATGGCCGAGCATAATTTGCAGACTGCGAATATCAACATGGGATTGCAGCATATTCGTCGCGAATGTGTGCCTCCACTTGTGCAGGTACCAGTTCTTGCAGTGTGGATATGTCTTGCACGAGTAAGCAACTCGTTCCTTCTTGGTCTTGCCTGTCTTGACGTTGAATGTTCCATTGCATCTGCCGCAGTTCAGCCCCGCCCGGAGGGCGATTTTCTTGCATAGTTCCAGCATGTGAGCGTCTTGGTTTCCTCCATAGTCTGGCCGTGTCGGATGCGAGGATGCAGGGAATACAAGCCGTGACTTGCTCTCCTTCTGGTGAGCCTTGAGAGCATCAATCAGAGCACGAGGAACAGGAACGCTCCGTTCTTCATAGTTTTTGGGAGTGAACCCCATCTCTACCTTGGGAGAGACCCCAATCTTTCCGCTTTTCCATTCGATGTCCGACCACGTAAGGGTTGAGACCTCGCGGCTTCGAAACCCTGTGCAGAGGAACACTTGGAAGAGTAGTCGCTCCGCAGGAGTGCAAGCGGTGAAGAACCTCTTAAGTTCTTCAGGCTCATAGATTTCAACTTTTTTGTCAATAGGTTTTGGCCAGTCGCCCTTCTTGAGTTCGATTACCGCCCCAGCCCCGCGCATCGCTTGCAGCATGACAACGACACGCCTGTTTATTGTCTTCTGGTTGAGACCCTCCTCTCGGCCAGCCTCGAAGAGCAATATCGCATCAGAGCGGTCGAGCCGGGACAGGAGGTGCTTCTTGCAGCGGGAGCGGAACCATTGGAGGTCGTGCGCGTATGCAGTGTACGTTGCTGCTCCTTTTGTCGCTTTCACCTCTCGAAGGTAGTTGGCAATCGCGGCGTCGATTGTCATGTAGCCCTTCTCTGCTTCACTCTCCGGCTCCTCCGGCTGCTCAACAGCGCCGGAGAGAATCCCGGACTGGAGATGCCAAGCATCGAGAGCTTCACGCGACGTTGTCCCGACAGGTCTCTGCCTGCGCTTGCCACCCTCCCGCCACTCAATGTAGAAAGTGCCGCCCTTTGAACTGGCGGGCTCCCCATTGATGAGCACGAGTCTGGGGTTCGGCTTTCCGCTCTCCTTGACGACGGGGACGAATTGCCATTTCCCGGCGACTCGGCGATACTGTTTCAGGTTGGCTTTTTGGCTGATCGCTTTACTATCCACCGCTGACCTTACCTTCCGTGTGCGCTACGACAACTGAGGGGAATTATAGAGAAGTGGATAGTAAATTGGATAGTAAACCAGAGTCAATCTCGCAAGTGATTGACTTTAAAGGGCGGGAGTAGTTCAGTGGTAGAACGTCAGCTTCCCAAAGCGACTAACTCCATAACTAACAGTAAGTTAGGTCACCCACAAGGTACTCAAAGTGCCGTAAATCAGCCCATGAAAAGCATTGTGTGGGTGGAGTGTGGGTGACGAGTTAGCCTACAACCAGCAGCCGGTGATCGCCGGACGACCAGACGAGCTCTCGCGTGGGCCGGGGCATGATGACGCAGCCTTCAGAGGCTGCTCCCGGGTGTTCCAGGGAGTTGCCATGCATCATAAATTCCGATCGCCCGTACATCATATTGGTAGGGTCAGGTGTCAGGTGCATGGCATAGGGCCCGTGAGTCGGAGAGTTGAACGGTTCCTCAATCATGTAGCCGCCGCGGGGAATTGGCCCAACCATCGCCACGTTCTGCATGGCCGGGTTATTCTTGCCAGCTGACGCGCCTGGAGCTCGCCCACTGGCGATCCTCTTCGCGCCGCTCCGCCCTGAGCCTAAGCGGGTTCAACTCCCACTCGACATTGCCGGGCTGCATTCCCACACCGAATCGCGTCGACTTGTAAGCCTTGACCCTGGGCTTGGCTGGTTTCATGGCCAATTGGATACGCCACGGCACCTCGGATTGCGGACATTATTAGCCTCTTATTCGCCTATAATGAATCCATGGCCAGCCAAGATTTCCGGCACCGAGTTTACATGTCGTTCCAATGCCGCAATGGCTGGCACGGCCAGTTCCTGGAGCAGGATTTGAAGACCCCCTTGCCCAAGAAACTGTGCTTCGCTTCACTGGGCAAGGTCGTCGAGTTGGTTGAGCGGGGCGGCGGGTTGTCAAACCTGGAGAGTCGGCAGGCGCTGGATCAGGCAATCGAGATTGGCCGGGGCGGAGTGTTCCTAAGCCTGACGGGGGAACAGTACTCGAAGCTACTGATCCGGCCCATAAGATATGCAACTTTCCTGACTCCTAACCGTCTAACCAAGCATGGAGAAGATTGATTCGCGTGGATTGCCGGATGCGGTATTGAACGAACGGCGGCGGCGTGCGGTGAA
>Ga0224558_1000240_pt1 | contig 65577 bp, 51 predicted proteins | sample 714S32024metaG_FD_180682 | JGI IMG/M metagenome (GOLD analysis project Ga0224558, IMG submission 180682) | Peat soil microbial communities from Stordalen Mire, Sweden - 717 S3 20-24 | ecosystem: Environmental > Terrestrial > Soil > Wetlands > Peat | place: Sweden: Norrbotten County, Stordalen... | reverse complement strand
GCCAGATCCGCCAGACCGACTCGGAAGGTCGGGTCTACTTCGAGCGGAAGGTGGCCGAGGGCAAGACCAAGAGGGAAGCCATCCGCTCCCTCAAGCGTCATGTCAGCAACGCCGTTTACCGCCAGCTCCTCATCGACACCCAGAAGTAAGGGCCCGGGAGGACAAGCGGGAACGACTCGTAGCCTGCGTGACCGGCTCTGCACCCTGGCGGCCGGCTCTTCGGCGAAGTCACTCCCGGACCCACCAAACCTTAGGCATTCGCGCCCCTCGACGGCGGTCTGGATCATCGCGCCCGAAAGGCCCAGAAATTGCCCCCTTGACACAAAGAGGATTCGTTGTGGGGCAGGCAACTTCCGCGAACACGCTCTTGGCCGACGTGCCGCACCCCGCTCATTGCCGAAGAGCCGGTAAAGTCCCTGTCCAGAGTGACAAATCCTCGATCTGCAACCCGTAGGCAGTCTTGGGAATTTTTGGCCCGGAGCCGAGAGCGAGTCATTTTGGCGCCCCGTCGATCGAATGTCACGGGACGCGTCGGTCCACATTGAGACGGGCCGGGACATTGAGCGTGTCAATTCGGGTGCTACGGCTCCTCCGTGGTGCCGACGCCGGCGTCCTTCTCTGATCACCGGGCGGGTAGACAATCGATGCTCGTGGCGCGAGGCTCGGGGCCATGGGGCGCCTGAAGCCCGGGGTGACGGGCTCAGGTCTGCGCGGCGCCGGACGGTGCTGCCATGAGATCACCTCCGTTCTTCACATCTGCGGTCTGACCTGACGGTCCGAGACAGCTTCGTGGCGCGAGCACTCTGGCTAATGATGTCCGCCCGACGCCAACAGATAGAGGTCGAGAAGGGCAAACCCGGTCGTCGCGAAGATGGTGGAATGGACGATCCACCTCCTCAGATGTGAATCGGCCTTATTGGCAGATTGCCCGGAATTGGTTCCACGGATCGGAGCACGCGCACCAGACTGGCTCACCACGCGCACCGAAAGGCTGTGTGATCCGGCGACAGTGCTGTGGACGCTCATCACGCCTCACCGCCGGCCCAGCAGGGCTGTTTCGACATCTGGGTCACGCGATCGGGTCGGGTCATCCACGGATTCAATGTCGTGGGGGTCCTTTGGGGCGGTGAGCGCCTGATCCAGTAGACGCAGTAGCTCTCGGCCAAGGACAAGCAGTACCAGGGCGAACGCCATGATCCAGGAGACGGTCTCCATGTGCCGACCGCGCAAGAGCTGGATCGCGGTCACTGCCAGCACGACGAGCACAGGTAGGTAGGGAGCGACCAGTGAGATCGTCGATGCCTCGACGTGTTCCGCCTGATGTGATGGTGAGGTCATCGCCCACAATGCCCCCAGACCGATCAACAGATAGCCAGCGACCCAGCCGGTGTCGAGATAGTTCCCGCCGTTGTAGTTGTTGACCTCTGTCAAATAGGTAAAGGAACTGTCCGCGACGGCGAAGGCGACCACTCCGGCCATCACCAAGGCAAGGTGCACCCGAATCGGCCGTCCGCCGCGCTCGATCAGAATGATGACCAACGACACCATGATCACGTCGCTCATCGGGTAGGCGAGCGAGATGATCTGCTTCAGCAAGCTTCCCTGGTGGGACCGGTAGAGAGGGCCGAGGATCGTCGCCCAGCTAGCAAAGAGCAGCGACGTGGCAATGATGCAACCATCAAGGACTCCCTGGGCCCTATCGACCGTGCTCCGCTGGCCGCTCGGGAAGAGCAAGAGCGCGGCAAAGGCTAGGGGGACGGCGGTCAGGAACCCGACGTCGGCCAACGAGGGGAACGGCACCGGAATGTTCTTGAGGAGGGCGTCATAGCACCACACGGCCTCCCCGACGCCCCAGGCGAAGCTGGAGGCGGCAAAGAGCGCCCACGTGGCCCGACCTGCCGACGCTCGGAACGCGGCCACGCCACAGACCGCAGTGGCACACCACGCAGCGACCCATTGGCCGATGTCGTCGACCTGAAGCGTCACGCGTGCACCGTCGACGCCGAGGATGACCCACGCCAGAAAGACTCCGGTCGCCACCACCGCCAGCACGGTCCCGACGAGGAATAGCCTCTTCTGGCCAACAGAGGCAGCCACTGGAGCACCAGGAGGGTCCATGGCACTTCTATCGGCGCGGATGGGACAGATATGTAGGACGAAGGTCTCTAGTTCACATCCTGCGGGGCATCTGAGGTTGCGCCGGCAACCGACCGCGGCTGCCTACTGGTACACACGTGGCCAGCAAGTCGGCGACAACCTGTGCCACAAGCCAATTGCAGACGGGATTTGGGAATCGGAGCGTTCTGCCCTCGGGCTGTCAGCGACCGATCGGCGATGGCGTGATCACAAGAAAAGGGGCCAGGCGTGGGGTGAAGTGATCTTGCTCGAGTTGAAGCAAGGCGCGTTTGCGATGGAGGCCACCCCCATATCCAGTGAGGCTGCCGTTGGTACCGATCACTCGATGGCAAGGAACGATGATGCCGACGGGGTTGTGTCCGTTGGCCAGCCCCACCGCCCGCGCGGCTCCGGGCCGGCCGACTTGGCGTGCGATCTCCCCATACGACGTGGTCTCTCCATAGGGGATATCGAGCAGGGCTCTCCAGACTCGCCGTTGGAACGTGGATCCCTCGAGTCTGAGGGCGACGTCGAACTCGGTGAGCTCGCCATCGAAGTAGGCCTGGAGCTGGTCGATGGCGTCGGAGAATGCCACTGGACCGTGGCGCCAGCGGTCTTGGTCGGGTGGCGGGTACGTCTGGTCGGTCATTCGCAAATTGGTGACCGTCTGGCCGTCACCAGCCACCGTGAGAGGGCCGATCGGGCTGTCCATGGTGCGACAGAGGGTGACGCTCACGGCTGTCCTTTCGGTGGCCACTGGTTGATCGGGTGGTCCAGCGCAGCCCACAGATACTGCACGGCATAGGAGCGCCATGGACGCCAGCGCTGAGCATGACGGTCGAGGCGCGCAGCAGTATCGGGCAGACCGAGCGCGGCGGCTCCCTTACGGACGCCCATGTCGGTCACAGGAAAACCGTCAGGGTCGCCCATGGCGCGCATGGCGATCATCTCGATAGTCCACGTACCGACACCGGGAATCGCGCCGAGCTGACGCCGGGCACGTTCCCAGTCGGCCCCGACGCCGATCTGCACGGCGCCCGAGGCGAGCGAAGTCATGAGAGCAGCAAAGCAGCGCAGGCGGGCTTTGGGAAGACCAAGGGTGGAGGGGTCGATCGCAGCGAGGTCGTCAATCGAGGGAAATAGATGGGTGAGCCCGCCACCGAGGTCGCTGATGGGTGTGCCATGGCGGACAACCAGACGCGCGGCATGAGTGCGCGCTGCTGCAGTTGATACCTGCTGGCCGAGCACGATGCGTACGGCAAGCTCGATCTCGTCAACGGTGCCGGGGATGCGTCGACCGGGTGCTTTGACGATGTGAGGACTCAGCGTGGGGTCCTCGGTCAGTGATGCGACGACCGCCTCTGGGTCGGAATCGAGGTCGAGGAGTCGACGGCAGCGGGCGATGGCAGTGGCGAGGTCGCGGATGTCATCGAGAGCGAGCTGGCAGACCACATGGTCAGGTGTTGGTGTCAAAGCCACGATGCTGCTGCCGGCTGGGAGGCGGAGAGTGCGGCGGTAGGCGCCCTCTCGGTACTCTTCACAACCGGGGATGGCCGTGGCGGCCAGGTGGCCGAAAAGGCTCCCGGGAGAGAAGGGTGCTCGAAACGGCAGCCGAAACGTGAGCGCTCCCGGCGTTGCGGGCGAAGCGCCGCGCTGTGCGCGAGAGCGAAGGAAGGTCGGTGTGGCGTCGAACACCAAACGGACCGTATCGTTGAATTGTCGAACGCTCGAGAATCCGGAAGCGAATGCAACTTCAGCGAACGCCAACGCTGTCGTCTCGATCAACAACCTGGCTGTCTGGGCCCGCTGTGCACGGGCGAGCGCGAGGGGTCCGGCGCCGACCTCGGCGAGGAGATGTCGCTCCAGCTGTCGGGCGCTGTAGCCGAGGCGGCCAGCCAGCCCGGTAACGCCTTCGCGGTCGACAGTCCCATCTGCGATCAACCGCATCGCCCTCCCGACGATGTCTCGGCGCACATTCCACTCGGGCGACCCCGGGGATGCATCTGGTCGACATCGTTTGCACGCTCGAAACCCGGCATGCTGAGCGGCGGCTGCGGTTGGGAGGAAGCGTATGTTCGCTGCGTAGGGCGGCCTTGCCGGGCAACTCGGCCGGCAGTAGATCTTCGTGGTTAGTACTGCGGTCACGAACCACCCATCGAAGCGGACGTCTCTTGATTGCACGGCCCGGTAACAGCGGTCGATGTCCTCGTACACACGAGGAAGAGTAAGCCTCCTCGACCTCGCGGGCTGGCGGAAATGCGACATCACGGTCAGGCGCTCCAGGGCGCGTCACCCAGCAAGTCGATCTACACGGTCACTGCAGTCGATGGCGGCCGAATGAAACCGGCGGCGTTGGTGCCCGATACCAGTGGGGCCGATCTCGCCCCGCCTGGTGCTCTGGTTGGGTCCCGCAGATCGCAGATCGCAGATCGCGTAGCTCGGTGAGAACGCGCGGTCGACGAAGCAACGCACCGTCGGTGCCGGGCAATGTACTCCTGGGTCGGGCCCCCCAGGTCTTGTCGAAAGCCGATGGGCAGCACCGGAAGCTGTCGATTGATCTCGTCTCCCACTCCTTTCCTCCCGAATCGAAACGAAGGCCGACGCTCGGAGAATCCGGCTCTGTGTCCTACCGCCCACTCTTCGGCCGAGCGATTCTGGCTCTCTCGCTGCACTGGTTGACCCTTCGGCCAGCACCGTTGGATAGACGTGCCGGGCCGACAATCGCGACCCGGGGGGCAGGCTCCCGCCGTACCACTGCGCTTCATTGTCGGGAGGCAACGCCTCATTTGAACCGGGAAAACGGGCCATCCAAAGATGCGCCGGGACTCGCCGAGGTGCTCGGATGATGCTGAGGCCGCAAGTTCGATGCCTGCTGGCCCCACTGCAATGCCCTGGTCAGATGGGGCATTTCTCTGGCGGGAAACGGTGTCCCCGGTGCGCGGCTACCGAGGCAATCCGTCCCCCAGGCACTCTCGGGATCCTGTAGAGATGGCACTGACATCCATCGGCTCACCGCCACCTGAGGGGCTGTTCGTACACTTCGAGTTTGAGCAATGGACTGTCGCGAGCATCCTCTCTCAATCCGGTCCATAGAACGGCGCACCGAAGGCGAAGAGTCCGCCATCCGAGGCCACCAACCAGTAGCCATAGGTGGTGTTGTCGGCAGCAATTCCGACGATCGGCTGGTTGAGGTGCTGTCCGCCCATCGAGCCAAAGTACCCGGCATCACCGAAGGCGAAGACCCCTCCGTCCGATGCCACCAACCAGTAGCCCTGGTTGCCGGCGCCGACCGCCATTCCGTTGATCGGCTTGTTGAGCGAAAAGTACCCGGTCGAGCCCAGGAAAGGAGCACCGAAGGCGAAGATACCTCCGTCTGATGCCACCAACCAGTAGCCGCCAGTGCTGGTGTCCGCAGCGATGCCGACGATCGGCCGATTGAGGTGCTTTCCGCCCATCGAGCCAAAGAACCCGGCATCACCGAAGGCGAAGACCCCTCCGTCCGATGCCACCAACCAGTAGCCCTGGTCGTCTGCGGATGGGGAGAGTGACACAACAGGGGCATTCAGGTGCTGTCCCCCCATGGACCCGAAGAAGTTCGCGTCCCCGAACGAAAAGACACCACCATCAGCGGCGACCAACCAGTAGCCCTTGCCATCCCTCGTCGCCACGATGTGGGCGATCGGGGCGTTCAAGGGCTTGCCGGCCAACGACCCGTAGTTCTGGGCCGACCCATGAGCGGAGACGTCGCCGGCGGCATTTGCGAGCCAATAGCCGTCGCCCTTCGGCATGGCCGCAATCCCGACCACGGGACGGGTCAGGCTCCCTTGGTTCGGCGGGAGGGAAGTCTGTGTGGTCTGGGTCACCCAGTCGATGAGGCCGGGCGCCAACAACAGCCACTGGTGCTGGGTGGCGTTGTAGTCGAACGTGAGGGTGAGCTCGGACACCCCGGCTTGGGCGTCGGTGATCGGGTGCTGGTACACCCCGGCCAGCACATTGCCATCCGCCTGCTCCAGCCAAGGCGTGAACGGTGCGCCGGGCACCACCGTCGCCGGGTAGCCGTAGGTCCCGGCGTCGAACCGCACGGGTCCCGTCTGGCCGGGAAGCGCTGCCAGTCCCGCCGGCGTCAACTGGGCCGTCGTATTGTCGAGGGCTCCTCCCGATACGTAGGTGAGCCCGAGGTCCTGTGACGGGTACATGTAGCCGTCCACCTGGCGCACCCCGAACGTCGACTCATAGGTGTCGAGTGCGGCCAGCTGCCCGTAGGCGAAGGCCGTCGGTGAGCCGGCGAGCACCACGCCACTGAAATTGCCGACAGCGCCTGCGGTCAGAGCCGGGAGAGTCACGGTTTCGGCCCCGTAGGGCCCTGTGGCGGTGACGAATGTGTAGGCGACGCCTTCGGCGCTCAACGCCGACTGCCAGGCTCCAGTGGTCGGATCCGACCCCCCGGAGCCGATCAGCAGGACGTTGGAGTTGACCTGCGCCGGAGTCGCCGCCGCCGAGCGGGTGACCACCGAACCCAGAGTGGCGACCACGGCGCACACCAATATCACCTTGACGACAGACTTCTTTGACTGGCTCACGGAATGGCTTCCCTCGCGCTGGACCCGCCAGTCACGCACTGACGCTCCCAGCATCCTAGGGCTCGGGATGGCGCATCTCTACCCTGTAGTTTCATGCCTGGGCCCAGGACGCACCCCAGCAACACGACGTTGGCTCCCCCGCAAGATCGTGCCAGGCTGGCGTGGGCTCGGTCCGAACAGCCAGTTCCGCGGGACCTGCTGTCGATACAGCCATAGCCCGACAAGGGGCAGAGTGGGATCTGCGGCATGGCGGGCACCCCCTCGACGGCCCACACGCCGCTCGAAACGCGGCCTGTCCTCGCTGCCGGCTCCGGGGTCAGATCTTGCAGTCTTGCGCATGGATCGACGAGCCCGCTTCCGAGCGATGAGTGATCCGTTCCGTCGCGCGTCCACCGCGCGGACGTTCCTATTCCGAGGTGTTGGTCGACCCACGCAAACCCTGTCCGACCAGAACTTATCGTTCCACACCGTTCGGCGGAATCCGCCCGGGTTCCCTGATCATGGCGAGGTTGCTGGTTCGATTCGAGCTGGCCCCACCGGAATGCTGTGATGTTCCGGGTGATCCCAGAGGGGCCCGGAGCCGCCCCTTCACGCCACGGTCAGGCCGTACATCTCTCGCAGGGGATCCCTGATGAGCTCGAGGCGCTCATTGTCGGGCCCGCTGAAGTAGATCGAGGAACCGCTCAGTTCCGTCGTCGCCACGCCGGCCGCCCCGAGCTTCGCTCGCAGGTGCTCCCATCGGTCCGGTGTCACCGAGATGGCAATGTGATGCAGGCCGCCGAGAACCTCGGCGTACTCCCCGAGGTCAAGTCCGGGGAAATCGAAGAACGCCAGGAGGTTGTCGTTGCCGATGTCGAAGAAGAAGTGGGTCGATCCCCGGTAGTCACGGTTCTCGAAGAGCTCGGTGAGTGGGAACTCGAGCAGGCCCTGGTAGAACGCGATGGTGCGGGCGACGTCGCTCGAGAGCAGCGCCAGATGGTGCAGCCCGCGCGCCGACGAGGGTGGTCGGTCGTCCGGATCCTGGAGGTGCCGGGCCCGCAATCCGGCCCATTCCTCGCGGCGATCGATGTCGGCGCCGTGCTCGGTCATGTCGTGCACCTCCTGGGGACCGACTATAGAGCGATGCGGCCCCAGTTTCGAAGGGACCGGCACGGTCCCCGGGCCGGAGGACCCGACGATGCGGCAGGGTCGCCCGCCCGAGTCGGGTGTAGGCACGGCGCTGAGGTGGTACGGATGGGGGAGTACCCAGGGGCCTCGAATCTGCAACAGGAGGGATGATGAGCGACTACCCGAAGATGATCACCCGCCTCGACCACGTGGAGCCGGTACCCCGGCGGGTCCGTGCGGTCCACGGCGGCGAGGTCGTCCTCGACACCACACGCGCCCTGTACGTGTGGGAGTGGGCGAACTACCCGCAGTTCTACATTCCCCGCCAGGACGTCCGTGAGGACCTTCTGGTGGCCGGCGGCGAGACCGAGGAGACGCCCCGCGGGACGGTCCGGCTCTACTCGCTGGCCACCGGGCCCCGGCGGGTGGCAACGGCCGCCCGGCTGGTGGTCGAGGCGGCGAGGAGCGAGCTGGCCGACACCTTCCGGTTCGAGTGGGAGGCCCTGGACCACTGGTTCGAGGAGGACGAGGAGGTCTTCGTCCACCCCCGCAATCCCTACGCCCGGGTGGACGCCCTCCGTTCGACCCGCACCGTCAGGGTCGAGCTCGCCGGTGTGGTCCTGGCCGAGTCGTCCTCGCCGATCATGGTGTTCGAGACCGGCCTTCCCACCCGGTACTACCTCAACCGGACCGAGGTCCGGTTCGGGCACCTGGTCCCCACCACCACCGTGACCCGGTGCCCGTACAAGGGCACGACCAGTGGCTACTGGTCGGTGGTGGTGGACGGCACCACCCATGCCGACCTGGCCTGGAGCTACGAATTCCCGACCCGCCAGCTGCTGCCGATCGCCGGACTGGTGTCGTTCTACGACGAGCGGGTCGACGTCTTCGTCGACGGTGTGCCGCAGGAGCGCCCGAAGACCCACTTCTTCGACTGAGGGGACCCGTCCGCCGCGCCTCGGCGTGGCAGCGGGCTCACATCAGCGAGGGGACGATGGCCTCCACGACGCTCGGTCCCGGGGTGGCAAGGGCCCGGGCCAGCTCGTCGGTGAACTCCTCGGCCGTCTCGGCCCGGGCCGCATGGAGGCCGAGTCCCTTGGCCAGGTGGACGAAGTCGATGGTCGGCCGCCGGAGGTCGAGCATCTCCCGGGCGCGGGGCCCGGGCGTTTCGGCGCCCACCCGGTCGAGCTCCATGTTGAGCACTGCGTAGGAGTGGTTGTTGAGCAGCACCGTGGTGACGTCGAGGCCCTCCCGGGCCATCGTCCACCAGGCCTGCATCGTGTACAGGGCGCTCCCGTCGGCCTCGAGCGACACCACCCGGCGGCCCGGGGCGCCGACCGCGGCGCCGAGCGCCACCGGAAGGCCCTGCCCGATGGCGCCACCGGTCAGGGTGAGCCAGTCGTGGGGCGGTGCTCCGGCGGTCGCGCCGGCAGCGAAGATGCCGGCGGTGTTCCCCTCGTCGGACACGATGGCGCCTTCGGGCAGCAGGGCGCCGAGCGCCTGGGACAGCGTCTGCGAGGTGAGCGTCCCGGTGGGGGCCTCGGGGACGACGGCCGCCTGCCTGGGCGCCACCCCCTCGGGCACCTCGGTCAGGGCGGCCAGCCCGGCCACGGCCGCATCGAGGTCGTCGCCGGCCGCTGCCACCCGGTGGACGGCGCACCCGTCGGGGACCAGGTCGCTCGGCTTGCCCGGGTAGGCGAAGAAGGAGACGGGTGACCTGGCATCCACCAGCACCAGGTGGGCGATGCCTTCGAGCTGCATGGTGGCGAACTCCGCCAGGTAGCCCAACCGCTCCACCTGTGGCCGGCCGGCGCCGCGCTCGAGTCGGGCGGGGAACGTCTCGGCGAGCAGTCTGGCGCCTGTGGCGGCGGCGATGTCCGCCATGGTGTCGAGCGCCTTCCCGGTGCACGCCCGCCCACCGATCATGATGGCCGCCGGTTCACCTGACCGGAGTGCTGCCGCCGCAGTGGCGAGTACGCCCTCGTCCGGCGCCGTCCCACCGGTGCCGGACGGCAGGTCCGCAGCACCGGTACCGGGGATGGCGACGCCCCCGTCCGTCCACGACACGTCGGCAGGCACGATGAGCGTGGCCACCGAGCCGGGGGGACCGATGGCCGCACCAAGAGCCGCCAGGGCGTCACTGCTCAGCTCGGCCGTCGATTCGGAGCTGTGGACGAACGTCGACACGTTGCGGGCCACGGTGGCGATGTCGGACTGCAGCTGGGCGTCGTAGGGGCGATGGCTGATGGCGTGGTCACCGACGATGTTGAGCACCGGGCTGTGGGCGCGACGCGCGTTGTGCAGGTTGGCCAGGCCGTTGCCGAGCCCGGGCCCCAGGTGGAGCAGGGTGGCGGCCGGCCGGCCGGTGAGCCGGGCATACCCGTCCGCCGCCCCGGTCGCCACCCCTTCGAAGAGGGCCAGCACGCCGTGCATGGCCGGAACGTCGTCGAGGGCGGCGACGAAGTGCATCTCGGAGGTTCCCGGATTGGTGAAGCAGGTGTCGACCCCGTGGTCGACGAGGGTCCGGATGAGTGCCTGGGCTCCGTTCACCGGGGGCCTCCTTGTGCCGTTGCCGGGTCGAAGATGGTGCCCGGATTGAGGATGCCGTGGGGGTCGAACGCCACCTTGATGCGGCGCATCAGCTCGAGTTTGGCAGGATCCTCGAGCTCGGCAAGGTAGGGCCGCTTCAGCGTACCGATCCCGTGCTCGCCGGAGACGGCACCCCCGAGCGACACGCCGGCGGCGACGATGTCGTGGAGGAGCCGGTTGCGCACGGCCGGGTCGGACTGCCACACCGACAGGTGGACATTGCCGTCACCGGCGTGGCCGCACCCGACGACGAGGGAGGAGGTGTCGGTCGCCAGGACGGCGACCGCGTCCAGGTAGTCCGATATCGAGGCCCGCGGCACCACCACGTCCACGATGTCGTCGGCACCACTTGCCTTGGCCGCCCAGAATGCCCGCTCACGGGCCTCGATCATCTGGGTGCCGGCGTGGGTCGGCAGCACGTACACGTCGAGCGCGCCCAGCGCGGCGAGTTGCTCGGCCAGCGCCTGGGTGTCCTCCTCGAGGCGGGTGGCGTCGTGGTGCTCGAGGACGATCACCAGGTAGGCCAGCGCCTGGGACCGGACGTCCTCAGGGATCCCCAGGTCGATGCCGGCATTGGCGGTGATCCCCGCCATCGACAACAGGTCGATGTACTCCACCAACAGGGGCCCGATGCCGCTGACCACGATGGGCGGGACGGCGGAGACGATCTCGTGGACGGTGGCGAACGGGGCGAGCACGGTCGAATGGTGCTCGGGGCGGGGATGCAGCCGGAGCGTGGCCTCGGTGACCAGTGCCAGCGTCCCCTCCGACCCGATCACCAGTTGGGTCAGGTCGTAGCCGCTGGTCGCCTTCACGAACTTGCCGCCGGCCCGGATCACCTCGCCCGTGCCGAGCACCGCCTCGATGCCCAGGACGTGGTGGCGGGTGACCCCGTACTTGACCGCCCGCATCCCACCGGCGTTGGTGGCCACATTGCCGCCCAGGCTGGCCGACTGCTCGCCGGGGAACACCGGGTAGATCAGCCGGTGGGGGAGGAGCGCCTTGTCGAGCTCGGCGAGGGTCACCCCGGGCTGGACCACCGCCACATGGTTGTCGGTGTCGATCTCGAGGATGCGGTCCATCCGTTCGAACGACACGACCAGCCCGCCGTCCACCGGGGTGGAGGCGCCCGAGAGCCCGGTTCCCGAGCCCCGTGGGGTCAGGGGCACGCCGTGGGCCGCGGCCGCCCGCACGATCTCCGCCACGTCGGCGGTCGATCCGGGCCGAACCACTGCGAGGGGCCGGCCGGGGAGCGCACCGAGGGCCTCGTCATGGGTGTCGTCCTCGTTGATGGCGGTTCCGGTGTCGACCTGTGCCGCCCCCACGATGTCGACCAGCAGGTCCTCGATCACCGAAAGGCTCCCCCGTCGCGGCCGCGGACCGCGACCGCACCTGCCGATGCCGGTGCCGATGGCTCCATCCCTCACCCTCCGTGTCGACGTGCTGCCGCCACGCTACCGCCTGATTCCGCGACACTCCCGGGAACTGCCGGAACCGGCCCCGCCCGGGCCCCTCCTACCGGACCGGTGCGAACACGTAGGTGTAGGGGGCTGATCTCGGCGTGGTCACGAAGGCATTCTTGCCCTTGATGGCGACGCCGACGATGACCTTCGACGACCCGACCTGCACCGTCATCGTCCCGGTGGCGGGGAAGGAGAGCACCTTGCCCGCCGACTGGACGCCGCTGACCAGCGGGGTGGCCGAGCTGGAGCTCGTGATCTGCACCCAGCACGGCCCCGACGTGGCGACGTTGACGGTGAAGTGGCTGGTGTCGACCGTAAAGGAGGACCCGTTGGGTATCGAAGGGCCCGGGGCGACCGCGGTCGTCTGGTGGCTGTGGGTCGCCGGGGTCGTCGCCGGGGTCGTCGCCGGGGTCGTCGCCGGGGTCGTCGCCGGGGCGCCGTGGGGTGGGACCACCCGCAGGATGTGGGAGCTGGCCAGCCACTGTGGGCGCCACTGCTGGATGCCGAACCCGACGACCACCGCCAGGAGCAGGATGGCAGCCGTCCAGGTCAACAACTTCAGGGAGGTCGGTGCCCGCATGCGGCGCCGGGCCCTGGCCACCGCCCGCTTGCTCTGGCGGATCTCGTCCCGCGGGACGACGGGGAACGTGCCCGTGGGGGGTCCGGTGGCCACCACCCCGCCCGCAACCGAGTTCGACCTCCCGCCGACCTTGGGGACCTTTCCGGTCTGGGTGAAGGCCCGGAGATGGTCGGGGCCGGTCGTCACCGCGGCGACCACGTTCGTCAACACTGCCCCCTGGTCCGACGGTCCGGCCGGTGCTTTCGGCATCGTGGACCAGGCATCGATCATCTGGAGCGCCAGGGCATCCCCGTCGAGCCCGAGGAATGTGGCGTAGCGGCGCAGCGTGGAGATGGCCAGGGCCTGGTCGGGCAGGCTGGCCAGGTCGCCCTTCTCCAGGGCCTCGATCTGGGTGATGGGACGGCTGAGGCGGTCGTGGACGGCCAGCAGGTCGAGCCCGCGCACCTCCCGCGTGTCGCGGAGGAGTCGGCCGATCTCCTCGACGGAGGAGTCCGATCGCTCCCGTTGGTCGTCGCGCTGGCGGGTGGTACCCCCGCGTGGCCGGATCACCTGGCTTCTCCTGACTCGCCCCCCGGATAACAGTACCTGTTGCTTCATTCAATTCGGCACAAACGGCCTGCAACATGAGCGCCGGCCGGCCGGTCGGGGCCTCAGGACAACCGCGGGTGGCCGGAATGTTGCGAGCGCAACTAGTGTTGAAGGGTGAAAGGCCGGCCACGCGGCAGCATCGTGCGAGGTGGCGACCTGAGATATTCAGGAGGTCGGCGATGCCGGCAGTAACGGTTGCGGACGTCAGTGCACTGCCCAAGGTCTCGCGTCCTGGTGACGCGGCGGCCACGGGACGGCCGGTGGTGGGCGTGACCACCGCCCCGGCCGGAATGGAGGGCGAGGGGTTTCCGGTGCGCCGGGCCTTTGCCGGGGTGGACCGGCGGTACCTCGACCCGTTCATCCACATGGACCAGATGGGCGAGGTGGAGTACGCCCCCGGTGAGCCGAAGGGCACGCCCTGGCATCCGCACCGCGGGTTCGAGACGGTCACCTACATGATCGACGGGACGTTTCGGCACCAGGACTCGATCGGCGGCGGCGGGCTGATCACCAACGGGGACACCCAGTGGATGACCGCCGGCGGGGGGATCCTCCACATCGAGGCACCTCCCGAGGAGCTGGTGGCGAGCGGTGGGCTGTTCCACGGCATCCAGCTGTGGGTCAATCTGCCCAGTGTCGACAAGATGATCGCCCCCCGCTACCAGGACATCGGGGCAGGCAAGGTGGGCCTCTTGTCCTCTCCGGACGGCGGTGCCCTGCTGCGGGTCATCGCCGGCGAGGTGGATGGCCACGCCGGACCGGGCTCGACCCACTCGCCGATGACCATGGTGCACGCCACCCTCTCGCCGGGGGCTGCCGTGGCCGTGCCCTGGAGCCGTGAGTTCAACGCCCTGGTCTACGTGCTGGGAGGAAATGGCACGGTGGGGGAGGAGCGGCGCCCGGTCCGCACGGGCCAACTGGCCGTCTTCGGGGAGGGCGACTCGATCACCATCGCCGCCGACCCCCTCCAAGAGGGGCGCACGCCCGAGCTCGATGTGCTGGTGCTTGGCGGCCGGCCGATCCGCGAGCCCGTCTACGCGTACGGTCCGTTCGTGATGAACACGAGGGAAGAGGTCGCCCAGGCCTTCGAGGACTACCAGGCCGGAAGGCTGGGAACGATCCCCGCCGACCACGTCTCCTCGTAGGTTCGGCCGGCCCTCGGGCCGAACCGGCCGGGGGTCGGACGGCGAGCACGCACGGGGGAGGGACAGGAGCGACGCCCTGTTCAGGTCCCTTCGCCGCCCTGGGGGGTGCACGACCGTGGGTCCCACGGCTGCAGCGGGGTGACGGCGGCAGTCGGGGACTGGAATGCGGAACTGGAGGAGGACGAGGAGCCTGTCGTCGTGGTCGAGGTGGTGGCCGACGGCACGGCGCTCGTGCCCGGAGCGGCGGCGGCAGGGGAGGTGGTGGGGGACGCCGCCGCGGGCGGGTTGACCGCGAACTGCGACCCGGTGACCACGGTCACCTGGGCGCCATCGGTGGTCGGGCCGAGGGCGGTGATGACGGCCCCGGACAGCGATCGGGCGACGGCCTGGGCGGCGGCCTCTTCGGCGGGCGTCTTCTGGGCGTAGTAGACGACGGTCTCCGCTTCGGCGCCGACCGGCGGGGAGTCGCCGATCCCGACCACGTTGAACCCGAGCGCCTGCAGGGCGCTCTTCGTGTCGGTGGCCTGGTTGTAGGCGCCGGTTCCGTTGAGCACGGAGACCGATACGCCGGCCGGGGCGGGGAGCTTCTGGCCGGTCATGGAGTCGGTGTTGGCATCGATCCCGAGGAACTGGTCGATGACCTGTTGGTCCTGGGCGGATGCGGGGAACTCGATGTCGCCGTAGGAAGCCCCCTGGTACTCGTACGAGCCGAACTGGTCCACCTGCACGGGAAGGGTGAGCTGCGGCGCCGAGTTCACGTTGACCGAATGGAAGTCGAGCACCAGGTTGACCATGTCCGAGGTAGAGAACTTGCTGTCGACGTTGAGCTGGGGCGCGACGCCACTGACCAGCTGCTCGTCGGTGATCGGATTGGACAGGCCGTTCTTCGCCACCGCTGAGGCCAGCACCCGGAGGAACTCGTGGTCACGCCGGATCCGGGCGAGGTCGCTCAGGTTCTCCGACGGCCAGTACTCTGGATACGGCGTGGTGATGCCGGGCCCCTTGTACTGGAGGTGCCGGGCCCGCACCACCTGCAGGGCGTGGAGCCCGTCGAGGTCGAGGCATCCCGGGGTGAGCACCTTGAGCCCGGAGTAGGCGTCGTAGACGGGCTCGGGGAAGTACATCTTCACACCGCCCAGGGCATCGACCACGTTGGCGAAGGTGTCGAAGTTGAGCACCACGTAGTGCTGGATGGGAATGCCCAGGTCCTCGTTGATGGCCGCCACCAGCTGGCTCGGTCCCTGGTAGAGGGCGGCATCGATCTTGTTGGCCCCGTCGGTCCGGGCATTGGGGACGAAGAGGTCGCGGGGGATCGACAGGATCGACACCGAGCGCTTATTCGGGTCGAGGTGCAGGATCATCACCACGTCACTGTTCACGCCGTTGACACCCTGCGAGCAGAGCCCGTAGGAGGCGTTCTGCACCTTGAGGGCGCACCGGTCGGTGGACCCGACCATCAGGATGTTCTCCGTACCGGCGTCGGCGCCGGCGGTGGGCACGTCGGCGAGGCCGTGGACGTCGAAGCGGTGGATCTCGTGGTTCAGGTACCAGCCGTAGCCGGCGGTGCCCCCCACGGCGACCAGCAACAGCACGGCTACCGAACCCAGGATCCACTTGGTCTTCCGGTGCCGGCGCGATCGGTGTCGCCGTGATCCTTTCGACCGGTTCACCTGGTCCCCCAGCGACCGCAGGCCCGACTCGTCGAAGGTCCGTGTGGGCCGGGAGCGCCGGTGCCGGCCGTTGGTCCCGGCCCGACCCGCGGCAACACCCGCCGACGGCGTGGTCGGTTGTGCGCCTTCCATCAGCGAACCGAGCGCGCGCAGGCCTTCCTCGGTTGATGAGGTGCCCGCCCGGCCACCGGGGGGAGGTTCGGAGCCGGGTCCTACCGGACCGCTACGAGCCATGGCCATAAACGGTAGCTGGCGCGGCCGGTCAGGTGGGGTCAGGAACCCCGTGGGCGGGACCTGGTGGCGTCCACCCCCGGGGTTCGGTCGTCTCTCTGGGGCCCCCGGCCGGTGCCGCTGCCGGTGGGGCACCTCCCGGAGCGGGCCCGACCAGCCCCACATCCGAAGGCCGGAGGCGCAGCGTGTCGTACCAGTAGCGCACCGTCCAGGTCGGCCAGTTGTTGGTCACCCGCCCGGTGGCCGTCTTGTACCAGCTCCTGCAGTTTGCCGCCCAGGCCGTGCGGGTCATCAGTCGTTGCGTGCGCTGGTCGTCCCGCCGGTAGGCATCGACGCCCACACCCACCAGGGGGGCCACCCGCCCGCCGGCGGCCTCGGTCTGGACGGCCAGGGCCTGCAGGATCAGGTTCACCTGGCGTTCCACCATGAACAGGATGGAGTTGTGTCCGAGGTTGGTGTTGGGACCGTAGAGGAAGTAGCAGTTGGGGAACCCCGGCACGGCCGTGCCGAGGTAGGCGTGGGCGCCGTGCTTCCACTCGTCGGCCAGGGTGCGCCCGCCCCGACCGGTCACCGGGATGTGCCCGAGGAAGTCCGTGGAGGAGAACCCGGTGGCGAACACCAGCACGTCGGTGGGATGCCGGGCGCCGTCGGCTGTCACCACCGCGTCGGGCTCGAGGTGGTCGATGGGAGTGTCGACCACCCGCACGGTGGGCCGCTTCAGGGTCGGGTACCAGTCGTTGGAGATGAGGATGCGCTTGCACCCGATCGGGTAGTCGGGGACGACGCTCGCCTCGGGCAGTCGCTCGGAGACCACGTCCTTGCGGATCCCCCTGGCGAAGAGCCCGGTGAGCTTCCGGGAGGCCCAGCTGTTCTTGCGGAACCACAGCCAACGGGCCTCGAGCCCCCAGTAGATCCACCACCGGTAGGCCACCTCGGTGACCCGGACCCGGTCGAGGAGGCGTCGGGTCACGGAGCTGTAGGCCCGGTCCTTCTTCGGGCCCACGTAGTTCGGGCTCCGCTGGTAGATGGTGAGCTCGGCGCACCGGCCGGCCACCGGCGGGACGAACTGGATGGCACTGGCCCCGCTGCCCACCACCCCGACCCGTCGGCCGTTCAGGTCGCACCGGTGGTCCCACCGGGCCGAATGCCACGAGGGTCCGGCGAAGGTGGCGAGGCCGTCCAGCTCAGGCACGTAGGGCCGGTTGAGCTGGCCGCAGGCGAACACCACGGTGTCGGCCTCGAGCACCTCGGTCTCCCCGCCGGCCGACGTCAGCGACAGCGTCCAGACCCCCCGGTCCTCGTCGAACTCTGCACGCTGCACGGTCGTGCCCAGGCGCAGGTGGGGGACGAGGTGGAAGCGCTCCACACACCGCTCTGCGTAGCAGAGGATCTCGGGCTGCTCGGCGAAGCGCCGGGTCCAGTCGGTCTTCGGGGCGAACGAGAAGGAGTAGAGGTGGGAGGGGACGTCGCAGCCACTTCCCGGGTAGGTGTTGTCCCGCCAGGTGCCACCCACCCCGTCGGACTGCTCGATGATGGTGAAGTCACGGACACCCGACCGGGACAGTTGGATGCCCATGGCCAGGCCGGAGAGGCCTCCCCCGACGATGGCCACCGAGGGAACCGGGCGACCCTCGGTGCGGGCGGCCCGGGCTGCGCGCCGAAAGGCCCTTCGCCCGATGTCCATCGCCATGGCAGTCCCCCCGTCCCGGGCGTGCGCCCCCGTCGATCCGGTCGGCTGTGATCAATCCTCGGGGGGGATGATACCGGCAGCGTACTCCCGCTCGATTTCCTCGAGGCCGGTCTCGTCGCCCTCGATCTTCGGGCCCTTGAACCACTTGTGGGCCGACACCACCCACCAGATGAAGACCGCGGCCATCACGATCACGAAGGCCGGGCCGGCCCAGTTGAAGTCGGCGGCCGTGTTCCACGGCCAGAAGGCGGGGGCGAAGAAGAGGAGGGTGATGATGACCACCCAGATCACGGCGATCCAACCGATCGGCTTGCTCCACCTGCCCAGGCTCCACGGCCCGGGCCTGAAGCTGTCGCCGGCCCGCAGGCGTAGGTAGATCGGGATGGCGTAGGCGACGTACAGGCCGACCGTGCCGATGGAGACGATGGCGAAGAAGGCCACCGAGTACCCGCCCACCTGGTAGAGGGACGGGACGCCGAGGAGGAAGGCGACCACTACGGCCAGCCACACCGCGTTGACCGGGGAGCGGGTGTTGGGGTGGAGCCGGTGCCAGAGCTTGTGGCCGGGGACCGCGCCGTCACGGGAGAAGGCGTAGATCATCCGGGAGTTGGCGGTCACCGAGGCCATGCCGCAGAAGAACATGGCCACCATCGAGATGATCACCAGCAGCTTGCCTCCCTGCCCGGTGATGGCGTTCACGAACACCTGTCCGCCGGCGGTCGGCCCGTTGATGGCCACCGCCGCATACTCCTTCGACCCGCCCTGCAGGGCCAGGGTCATGGCCAGGTTGAGAACGAAGCCGGCGATGATCGAGACGTAGATGGCCCGCACGATCCCTTTCGGGCCCTCCACGGCGGCGCCTTGGGTCTCCTCGGTCATGTGGGCCGAGGCGTCGTACCCGGTCAGCGTGTACTGGGCCAGGAGCAGGCCGATGGCGAAGGCGTAGACCCCGGCGAAGGGGCCGGTCCATCCGGTGAGGTTCTCACTGTGGAAGAGGAAGCTCACGCTCTGGTGCTGGCTGGGGATGGCGAAGAGGGCGACCACGATGATCAGGGTGCCGATGAGGTGCCACCACACGCTGATGTCGGCCAGCATGCCCACCAGCTTCACCCGGAAGGTGTTGAGCAGGCCGTGGGCGGCGAGGATGATGGCGTAGAAGACGAGGACCCACTTGGCGGTGGCGTGGAAGTTCGCGTGGTAGAGCGTGATCAGGAAGCCCACGTAGGTGGCCAGTCCGTAGTCGATCGAGGCGGTGACGGCCACCTGGCCCACCAGGTTGAACCACCCGCACGTCCACGACCACGCCGCCTTGTTCTTGGTAGCCAGCTGGGCGGACCAGTAGTAGAGGCCGCCGGCAGTGGGGTAGGCCGAGCAGATCTCGGCCATGCCCAGGCCCACGCACAGGACGAAGGCGCCGACGATGAACCACCCGGTGGTGATGACCAGCGGGCCGCCGGCGTCCATGCCCAGGTAGTAGGTGGTGATGCCGCCGGTCAGGATCGAGATGATCGAGAACGAGATGGCGAAGTTGGAGAAGGACCCCATCCCCCGCCTGAGCTCCTGGGCGTAGCCCAGCTGGTGGAGTCGCTGGGTGTCCTCGTCCATCCCCGACGGATAGGCGACCTCACCCCCGGTAGGAGTGACCCCGACGGGAGCGACCTGGCTCCCGGTCGGTCGGCTGAGGGTCTGGTCGTCGTCCACACGCACTCCACTCGACCGGCCCGAAAGCGGATCATCCTGAATTTGCCTTGATGGCATTTAGTCTTCTCCGACAGACATTGTCAAGGACCATGCAAAGACCTGTTTCGTCGGCAACTGCTTGCAGCCGCTTGCAATCGTTTGCGGTCACGGCACGCATTCAGCAGACTCACAGTGTGACCGGTGACCCCACGAATCCCGGGCCGGAACCGTCGAGCCATCCGCCGCCCGGCACCGGGGGCGTGCGCCTGGCCCGAGCGCGGGCGGCGTTCTCCCAGGCCCTGCGCGGGCTCCTTCGGCCCGAGGGCCTGCCATCGGAGGCCTCGGCGGAGCTCGAGGCGGCCTTCGGGAGCATCGGTCGCGAGGCGATCACCGGGGGGCCGGGGCGGGTCGGTCGGATCCGCGCCCAGGTGCGAGCCGCCCCGCCCCGCCTCCTCGACTTGATGTCCGGTCAGGTCGTCGACCACCCGGCCGTCCTCTACGACCGAGAGGGGGTCGAACAGCTGGCCGCCCGCCAGACCCGCTCGATCTCCACCGCGATGGGAGCCCTGCAGTTGGCGCTGGTCGCGGCGGCCGCGGCCTCCACGCTCGAAGGTGGTCCGGTGCTGGCGCTGGCCGTCGACGGGGCGGTCGGTCAGGTTGCCTCCGTGGTCCACGGCCTCTGTGACTGGTACAACACCGGGTCGTACCTGGTGCGACAGCTCCACGGGCTGGGGATCGCCGTGGATCGCAGCGAGGTGCGCCGCCTCACCAATGCCGCCCTGGTTTCCAAAGGGAAGGTGATCGACGAGCGGTCCCTCCACCGCTCCACCGAGCTGCGGTTGGTGCGCAATTGGGTCGGGCACGGGATCGTCGACGCGCTGCCCTTCGGCACCAGCCTCGGCCGCGCCTCGCTGCGGGCCACCGAGCGGATCGACCGGTCGGACCTTTCCTTGCTGGTGGCTCTGGTCCGGTCAGACCCCGGGGGCCGACTGAGCGACGGCTGACCTCTGCGGGCAGGCCGGTTCCGCCGGTCAGAGCACCTTCGACAGGAAGGACTTGGTCCGCTCGTGCTGCGGTGCGGTCAGGACCGCCCGGGGATCGCCGCTCTCCACCACCACCCCGCCGTCCATGAAGACCAGGGTGTCGCCGACCTCGCGGGCGAACCCCATCTCGTGGGTGACGACGATCATGGTCATGCCCTCCTCGGCCAGGCCGCGCATCACGTCGAGCACGTCGCCCACCAGCTCGGGGTCGAGTGCCGACGTGGGCTCGTCGAAGAGCATCAGCTTGGGCTCCATGGCCAGGGCCCGTGCGATGGCCACCCGCTGCTGCTGGCCACCGGAGAGCTGGTTGGGATAGCTCTTGACCTTGTCGGCCAGGCCCACTCGTTCGAGGAGGCGCACGGCCCGGTCACGGGCCGTCGAGGACGACTCCCGCTTCACCCGCACCGGCCCCGCCATCACGTTGTCCAGCACGCTCATGTGGGGGAAGAGGTTGAAGCGTTGGAACACCATGCCGATCTCCGCCCGCTTGCCGCACACCTCTCGGTCCTTCAGCTCGTAGAGGCGGTCTCCGCTGCGCCGGTAGCCAACCAGCTCCCCGTCCACGGCCAGCTCGCCCCCGTCGATCTTCTCCAGATGGTTGATGCAGCGCAGGAAGGTGCTCTTGCCGGACCCCGAGGGTCCGATGAGGCAGAGGACCTCCCCCGGATTGACGACCAGATCGATCCCGCGCAGCACGTCGAGGCGTCCGAACGACTTGTGGACCTGGGTGGCCCGGACCATCGGCTCACTCATGGGGGGCCAACCAAGGAGCGTCGGCCATGGCCGGAACCGGCTTGATCCGGACGTGGAAGAAGGACTGGCGGATCCGCTGGATGGGGGTCGGGGGAAGGGCCCGAGTCGACCCCCGCGCGTAGTAGCGCTCGACGTAGTACTGCCCGACGGTGAGCAGCGAGGTGAAGAAGAGGTACCACAGGCTCGCCACCAGCAGGAGCGGGACGACCTCGTAGTTGGTGTTGGAGATGTTCGTGGCCGCGGTGAACAGGTCGGCCAACGCGATGGCGTAGACCAGCGAGGTCGTCTTGAGCATGGAGATGGTCTCGTTGCCCGTCGGAGGGATGATGACCCGCATGGCCTGGGGCAGCACGATGCGGCGCATGGTCTGGAATTTGGCCATGCCCAGCGACTGGGCCGCCTCGGTCTGGCCCTCGTCGACCGAGATGATGCCGGCCCGCACGATCTCGGCCATGTAGGCACCCTCGTTGAAGCTGAGCCCGAGGGCTCCGGCTGTGAAGGAGGTCACCAGTACGTTGGCGTTGACGTTGACGAACGGGGTGGCGAAGGGGATGCCGAAGCCCAGGTGCGGGTAGAGGTAGCTGATCCCCTCATACCAGAAGATGATCTGGACCAGCACGGGGGTGCCCCGGAAGAACCAGATGTAGATCCACGCCGAGCCGGACAGCAGCCAGTTGGGCGACAACCGCATGACGGCCAGCACGATGCCGAACACGATGCCGACCACCATGGCGATCACGGTCAGCTCCAGGGTGACCACGATGCCCCGGAAGATGGGGGCGGCGAAGAGGTACTTGCCGACCACGCCCCACTGGTACCGGCCCTCCCGCACCCCCCCACGTGTCACGTGGGAGAAGAACATGGTGTTGATCAGCATGGCGGCCAGCACCAGGATCACCGCGCTGGCCACCCAGCGGCCCGGGTGCCGGACCGGCACGATCTTCATGTTGGACCGACCCCCGTCGCCCTCCCCGCCACCGGGGGAGGGACGCACCGTGGGATCAGTCATCGGAGGGTACTGCTGTCGACCGCCGCGCCGCTCAGCTGGTGGCGCCGTTGATCACCGAGGAGGTGACCGCCCCGGACTGGATGCCCCACTTGGTGAGGATCTGGTTGTAGACGCCGTTGGCGATGAGCGCATTGACCGCGGCCTGCACCGGGGCGGCCATGCCGTTCCCCTTGGGGAGTGCCAGTCCGTAGGGAGCGACCTCGAAGGCGGTGCCACTGTTCTGGAACACGCCGTTGGAGGTGGCCACTATGTAGCCGGCCACCTGGGAGTCGGCGAACCCGACGTCGGCCCGGCCACTGGAGACGGCCAGGTTGGCCTGGCTCTGGTTGCCGTAGGAGAGCACGGTCACCGTGGCCTTGCCAGCTTTGGTGCACGCCTTGGCCGTGGTCTGGGCGTCGGTCTGCTCGGTGGTCCCGTCCTCGACGGCCACCGAGTGCCCGCACAGCGAGGTGAGGCCGTTGAAGGCCAGCGGGCTGCCGCTCTTCACGTAGAAGCCCTCACCGGCGGTGAAGTAGTCGACGAAGTCGACCACCTTCTGGCGGGCGATGGTGTCGGTGAAGGAGGAGGCGCCCATGTCGTACTTGCCGCTCTGGATGCCCGGGATGATGGTGTCGAAGGTGGCGTTGATCAGCTTGGGCGTGAGACCGAGGGTCTGGCTGATGGCGGTGGCCAGGTCGGCGTCCATGCCCACGATGGTCGAGCCGTTGGGTGCGATGAACTCATCCGGGGCGTAGGTGGCGTCGAGGGCGATGTCGAGGGTGCCCTTGGACTTGACGGAGGCGGGCACCGTGGTGGCGATGGCTGCATTGGTCGATTGCGTGGGGATGGTGGTCGTCGGCAGGCCTACGGTGGTCGTCGGTGCCGCTGCGGTGGTCGTCGTCGAGCTGCTCGAGTTGGTGCTGCAGGCGGCAGCCAGCACTGCCACCGCTCCGATGGCCGTCGCCACCATGGCCTTCCGGTATCCCCGTTGCATGGTGTGCACGATCCAACCTCCGGTGTCGATCTGGTGAACGAGGGTCAAGTGTGCCACGTGGCCGTCACCCGGGCGACTCATTGATGGGCCTCATCAGCCGCGCCGTCCGGGGAGGGGCCGTGGTGGCGGGCTCACCCCACTTTGAATGCAGCCATCGACAGGGAGCCACCGACGTAGCCGTCGACCAGGGTCGAGGCCGGCGACTGCGTTGCCTCCGCCAGGCCGGCGATGGTGGCCAGGGGGAGGAAGTGCTCAGGGGTCGGGACGGCCAGGTGGTAGTCAGGGTGGTGGACGAGGTCCCTCACCCGCGCCGGGTCCTTGAGCATCAAATCCCTGCACTGCTCGTTGAAGCGCACGGCCCAGTCGGAGCCGACCCCTCCTCCTCCCCAGTCGAGGAGGCCCAGGTTGTGGACCACATTGCCGCTGCCCAGCACCAGCACGCCTCGCTCGCGCAGAGGGGCCAGCCGCACGCCGAGGTCGAAATGCTCGTCGTAGCCCTCGAGCGCGTTGACCGACAGCTGGATGACCGGCACGTCCGCGTCAGGGAAGACATGGACGAGCAGGGACCAGGTGCCGTGGTCCAGGCCCCAACCATCGTGATCGAGTCCGACCCAGCGGGGCTTGACCACCTCGGCGACCTCCTCGGCGACCTCCGGCGAACCCGGCGCCGGGTACCGGACATCGAACAGGGCCTGGGGGAACCCGTAGAAGTCGTGGATCGTCCGGGGCGTGGGCATGGCGGTCACCAGGGTCGACGCCACGTACCAGTGAGCGGAGACGACCACGACCGCCCGGGGTTTGGGGATCGAGGCACCGAACTCCCGCCAGGCCCGCGTATATCGGTTGTCGGAAAGGGCGTTCCTCGGATCGCCGTGACCCAGGAATGCCGCCGGCATGGTGCTCGACTCCACGCGTACCTCCAGCTGAGTGTTGACCGAGCCAGAGTCTCGCGCCGCTCCGGTCGTTCCGGCACATCGTGGCCGCCGCTTCCCGGTCGTGGGCGCTTGTCCCTAGACTCCGTGCCGGGGACCCCTCTGACCGGGCGACGGATATCGCGCGGCGGCGGGGTCGCCGCACGAACGGGGGAGCCGAGCCGTGACCGAAGCGATGACTGCCGGACGAACCGACCCGCCGGCCCAGCTGTCGCACCGGCGGGTCCTGGTCGTCATCGGCGCCCTGATGATGGGCATGTTCCTCGCCGCCCTCGACCAGACGGTCGTCTCCACCGCGCTGCCCACCATCGTGGGTGACCTGCACGGTGCCTCCCACCTCACCTGGGTGATCACCGCATACCTCCTGGCCTCGACGGTGTCGACGCCCCTGTGGGGCAAGCTCGGGGACCAGTTCGGCCGGAAGTTCTTCTTCCAGGCGGCGATCGTCCTCTTCCTCGTCGGCTCGGCACTCTCCGGGCTGAGCCACTCGATGCTCGAGCTGATCGCATTCCGGGCGCTCCAGGGCCTCGGCGGCGGCGGCCTCATGGTGGGTGCCCAGACGATCGTCGGCGACGTGGTGTCGCCTCGGGAGCGCGGGCGCTACATGGGGCTGTTCATGGCCATGTTCGGCGTGACCACGGTCATCGGGCCGCTCATCGGAGGGGTCTTCGTGGAGTACCTCAGCTGGCGGTGGATCTTCTACATCAACATCCCCATCGGTGGGGTGGCCCTGGTAGTGACCGCGGTCGCTCTCCCCGGTGCCCTGGGCCGGGTGCACCGGGTGATCGACTATCTCGGAAGCGCGTTCCTGGCGCTGGCTGCCACGGCGCTCGTGCTGTTCACCAGCCTGGGCGGCGTTTCCTACCCCTGGACGTCACCGTTCATCATCGGCCTGGCTGTCGCCGGCGTCGTCTTCACGGTGGCGTTCCTGCTGGCGGAGCGCCGGGCCGTCGAGCCGGTCATCCCGCTCCGACTCTTCGCCAACCCGGTGTTCAGCGCGGCCAGCGCCATCGGTTTCGTGGTGGGGTTCGCCATGTTCGGCGCCCTCACGTTCCTGCCCGTGTTCCTACAGGAGGTCAAGGGCGTGAGCGCGATCGCCTCGGGTGTGCGCCTCTTCCCGATGATGGGCGGCCTCCTGGTGGCGTCGATCGGATCGGGACTGCTGGTGAGCCGATGGGGTCGGTACAAGATCTTCCCGGTGGTGGGCACCGCACTGATGACCGTCGGGCTCTACCTGATGTCGCTGATCGGGGTGAGCACCGGTGCGTGGATGATGGCCGGCTACATGGCCGTCTTCGGGTTCGGGCTGGGACTGGTGATGCAGGTACTGGTAGTGGCCGTCCAGAACGCGGTGCCCTACGAGGAGCTGGGCACGGCCACCTCGGGGACGACCTTCTTCCGCATGATCGGCGGTTCCTTCGGGACGGCGGTGTTCGGAGCGCTCTACTCCAACATGGTGGTGGGCAACATCCTCCGTGCCCTGCACCTCACCAAGGCGCCGCCCGGGTTCAGCTTCAGTGCCGACAACCCGTCGGCCATCCACCACCTCCCGCCTGTCGTGCAGGCCGGGGTGATCGACGGCCTGGCCCACACCATCCAGACCATGTTCCTCATCGGGGTGCCCATCGCCTTCGTCGCCTTCCTCCTGAGTTGGACATTGCCGGAGAGAGAGCTGCGCAAGTCGATCCGGGGCTCGGAGCCCGGCGAGCAGCTCGGACTTCCCGAGCCGCGGTCGTCGCTCGGGGAGGTGCAGCGGATCCTCGAGCGGGCCGCCAGCCGCGAGAATCGGCGGGAGCTCTACGAGACGCTGGCGGATCGTGCCGGGATCGTCCTCGACCCACGGGCGTGCTGGACCCTGTACCGACTCGCTGACCTCCCCGACTGCACCCTCGAGAGCATGGGCGAACGTCTGGGGGTCGAGCCCGCGCGCATCGAGGCCGGAATCGAGTCGCTCGAGTCGGCCGGCATGATCGAGAAGGTGGACACGGCCGACGGGTGCACACTGGCTCTCACCGACGCGGGGCGCTCGGCCATCGTGCAGCTCACGGCGGTGAGGCGCCAGGCGATGGCCGAGTTGTTGGAGGGATGGAATCCGGAGGAGCACCCCGAGGTGATGGACCTGATCCACCGCCTGGCTGCGGCGCTTCTGGCCGATGACGACAAGCTGCTGGCCGACGCCGGGGCCTCGACGGCCTGAGCGCATCGCCACAGACGAGCTGTCGGACAGCAAGACGCCCGGGCCTTCGCAGCATCGGCGTAGCTGCGAAGGCCCGGGCGGATCTCGAACCGGTGGGCAGGCTCAGGGCCCCCTGTCGGACTTGGCGCCCTTGCCGAGCGGCCCCGATGCGGCCAGGTCCTTGTAGTGCTGGCGCCAGATGAGCCGGTAGATCCGTGTCCACCGGGGGATCGAGCGCAGCCCGGGGATGAAGGGGACCAGGGCCAGCAACAGGGTCAGGAGCATCATGACGGCCCAGACCTGGAAGTCCGCGTTGGACGAGGTCTTGAACGGGGGGACCTGGTACCACATGGTGTAGAGCCAAAGCCAGGCCTGCCCGGGCCAGCTGCCCGTCTCGTTCATCATGCCCCACTGGTCGCCGCCGAGATGGTCGGCTGCGCCGAGGTTGGCCAGGTACTGGCCGTCGGCGATGAACAGGAGCGGCTTGGTGTAGTCGGTGCCGTAGAACTGGCGTGAGCTGAGCAGCGCTCCGTCCAGGGCACCGCTGCGGGCCATCGAGGTCAGGCCGGCGATGATGGTGCCGACTGGCCCGTAGTCACCCTTGGGTACCGTCAGGACCCCGTTGGAGTAGGTGGCGTTGGCAACGGCCTTCTCGTAGGCCGCCGTCCAACTCGCCTGCTGGTCCGCGGAGGCCGACTTGTACTCGGTCACCGCCGCCTGCACCTGGGGCGTATTGGGCAGTGTCTGCAGCGGATCGATCACGTAGTCGTTGGCCGTGTCGATCGGGTGATGCACGCCGAACCAGCTCTCGGGCGATATGGGCCCGATCGACTGGGAGGACCCGGTGGTGCTGTTGTAGGGAGGTCCGTAGGTGGCGGTGGCGCTGGTGCCGTCGAGCTCGGTGATCGCCGTCTGGGCGAAGTCGACCGGGTTGGCCGTCGACCACGACTTGACGGTGACCGGCTTGTCGTCGGGGGAGGAGAAGATCACAGCCAGGCCCACCACCACGATCAGCACCACGATGAAGGCGATGATGCCCTCTTTGATGAGGTCGTAGGGGTAGTACTTGCCGTGCCACTCCTCGACGTCGCGATCAGGCCTGAAGCGGCGATTGCGGTCGGTGGTGGCGGAGTGGGTGGCGGCGCTCATGCCTGCACCTCACTGGCCGCCGTGGCGGTCGTGGCTGCCGTGTCGGCCGGGACGCCCTGCTTGACCTCGATCGCCGGCTGTTCGGGTGGGGCGAACGGGGGCACCACGCCCCGCAGTCGCACCAGGAGGATGTGGCCGCCGACCAGGATCCCCACCACCAGGGGCAGGAGGACGATGTGCCACATGATCATCTGACCGAAGTTGGTGACGTTCATGATCGCCCCGGCCCCGGTCGAGTTGATCCCGTCCTTGGCCTGGGTGCTGATCCACTGGGAGTCGAAGTTCTGCTGGGACAGGTAGCCGGTGAACGCGGTGGCCACCGAGATGACGAAGGCGATCACTCCGGTGACCCAGGTGGCCCGACGCCGACCGCGCCAGGCGGCCATGAAGAACTTGCCCCACAGGTGGACGACCATACAGAAGAAGAACACCTCGACGCTCCACAGATGGAGCGAGTTGAAGAAGAGCCCGACGGTCGAGACGTGCCACCAGTTCGGACCGAAGATGGCCAGCACGATGCCGGTGAGGATGACCACGGCCAGGGCGGAGACGGTAAGGATCCCGAACACGTAGATCCACGAGGCCACATAGGCGGGCTGCCGGTCGGGCATCAGCTTCTGGGGCGGCAGTGCCTCCACTGCGGCGTGCCGCAGCTTGGCCGTCAGCTGGTGGGCATCCTCGGGCAGGTCCGCCGACGGGTTCACCGGCGTTTCGGTATCGATGGTCATCGGTCACCACCTCCCCCGGGACGGTGGAACGGGATGAGTATCGCCAAGATGAAGACGATGACCATCAGGATGATCACGGTCAGGTTCGCCACCGAGATCTGGATGAATCCCCAGTTGATGTAGTGACCTGGGTGGTCCAGATTGATGAGGCTCCCGAGCACGTGAACCATCACGGCTGACAATGTCTGCATGGTGCATGACCTCCTGTTGATGGAGGTTACGGGTGCCCGGCATGGGCGACCAGGGCCGAAAGTCCCGTAACGTCACCGTCTACTGCAACTTGTTCTGGCGCGACGGCAATGGGACCAGGGTAGGCGGCTGAGGGGGAGAGCCGGGGGACCCCGGTGACGGGCTCGTGCCCGGCATACTGTGGATGCCTGTCGCCGACCACTGGGAGGACACCCGTGAAACTAGGCATCCACTTCGCCAACTTCACCCTGCCAGGGGGGCCTGCGTCACTGGCGCCGACACTGGGCGCCACGGCGCGGGCTGCAGAGGAGGGTGGGTGTACGACCTTCACCCTGATGGACCATTGGTTCCAGATGGAGCAGTTCGCCACCGCTCAGGATCCGATGCTCGAGGGGTACACGTCGCTCGGCTACCTGGCCGGTCGAACGGGTCGCATCACGCTCGGACTGCTGGTCACCGGGGTCACCTACCGCCACCCCGGGCTGCTGGCCAAGATCGTCACCACACTGGACATCCTGTCGGGTGGCCGGGCCCAGCTGGGCATCGGGGCAGCGTGGTACGAGCGGGAGCACCTGGGCCTCGGTGTGCCGTTCCCGCCGGTCGGCGAGCGGTTCGAGCGCCTGGAGGAGACACTCCAGATCTGCCATCAGATGTGGAGTGACGATGACGGTCCCTACGAGGGGCGGCACTACCGACTGGCCGAGACGATCTGCTCGCCGCGCCCGATCCGGCAGCCGAGGCCCAGGATCCTCGTCGGCGGGAGCGGCGAGCGGAAGACCCTGCGGCTGGTGGCCCGGTATGCCGACGCCTGCAACCTGTTCGCCCCCGATCCGGCAGTGGTGGCCCACAAGCTCGAGGTGCTGGCTCGCCACTGTGATGCCGAAGGACGCGACCCGGGCACCATCGAGAAGACCATTCTGGCTTTCGGCAATCCACTCGACGACGTCGATGCGTTCATTGCGAGGATGGACGAGTACGCCGAGATGGGGATCGACCTGGTGGAGGTGATGCCGACCGGCCCCGATCCTGTGGCATGGGTCACCCGGCTCGGAGAAGAGGTCGTCCCGAGACTGGCCGAGCTGGGCGGGCCGTGACAGCAGCCGGGCGGGCCGCGATCGGCAGCCCCCGGTGCCTGCTCAGGCCCCCGTCCCGTCGGGGTGCGCAGCGTCGTGCGGCGCGTCCCGTGCGGGATCGCCCCCCGTGGTGCGGGGACCGGGGCCACCGGGGGGAGTGGACCATTGAAGACCCCTCGACGTCGGATCCGGGGCGGGGCCGACCTGTCACCGGTGGTTCGGGCGTCGACGCCGCGTCCTCGGTGAGGTCGTGATCTGCCCTCGTCCGAAGGCGTCCCTGCGGCCCCAGCGTCCGGGGATGTCGAGCAACTCGAGGTGTTCGATGGCGACCGGAAGGGCTGGATCGACGACAAGTTGCCCATCGACTGGCTCGAGTCCGAGCATGGTCCGCAGCAGCAGGAGCGGAGCGCCCGTGGACCACGCCTGCGGGCTGCAGGCGGTCGGGTACTGCACCGGGTACTTCGTGTCCGACCGCGGGTATCCCCCGAAGGCCTCCGGTAGCCGTCCGTCGAAGTAGGCGGCGGCATCCAGGATGCCCTCGGCGATCCGGGCGGCCTCCTCCTTGAAGCCGTAGCGTCGCAGTCCCCAGGCGATGAAGGAGTTGTCGAACGGCCACACGGTGCCCACGTGGTAGCCGATGGGGTTGAACCGCCCCTCGCCCTCGGCCAGGGTGCGGACACCCCACCCGGAGAAGAGCCGGTCCCCCATGAGGTGTTCGACCACGCGTCGCGCCTTCGACTTGTCGACGATGCCGCTCCACAGGAGATGCCCGATGTTCGAGGTGAGTGAGTCGACCTGGCGCCCGTCGGCGTCGATGGCAACCGCGAAGTACTCCCCGTCCACGACCCAGAAGTCACGATTGAACCGACGCTTCAGGTCGGCCGCCTCCTTCTCGAGCTTGTCGGCGAAGGCCTCGTCACGCCACACCCGGCGGGCAAGTCGGGCACCTCGCATCTTGGCGTCGTAGGCATACCCCTGGAGTTCGCAGGTCGCACGTGGAAAGCCCGGGAGGCGCCCGTCACGGAAGGAGATCGAGTCCCACGAGTCCTTCCAGCATTGATTCTCGAGGCCCGTCTCCTCGTTGCGCCTCTGATAGGAGATGTACCCGTTGCCCTGCAGGTCGGCGTAGGTGTCGATCCAATTCAGCGCCGCCCGGGCCTCGACCTCGAGGTCGCGGACCAGTTTGGTGTCGCCGGTCCAGCGCTCGTACTCGTCCAGGAGCACGACGTACAGGGGCGTGGCGTCGGCAGAGCCGTAGTACGGCGAGTGTGGCCGCTCCTCGAAGGCGGTGAGCTCGCCGAAGCGCATCTCGTGAAGGATGCGCCCGGGGTCCTCGTCCCGGAAGTCGTCGATGCGGGTGCCTTGGCGCTCGCCGAGCGTGCGGAGGGTGGTGGCCGCCAGCTCGGGTGTGAAGGCGATCGACTGGAGGCTGGTCAGAATGCTGTCACGGCCGAACATCGTCATGAACCAGGGAAGGCCGGCGGCGGGGAGCGCGTGCTGGGGCGAGGTCATCGGCGCAAAGCGCAGAGCGGCCAGGTCGACCAGGCTCCGCTGATAGGTGGTCGTGAGGGACCTGCTCCCGCACTCGAGCCGAGGGGCCCTGGACAGCCACTTGTCGAGACCACGGGCCATGTCGGGTCGGGTGGACCGCCCCGACCGCCTCCCCGCGGGCCCGCTCGGCTCGGTCAGGTAGGGGATCCGCGCCACCACGTCGATCGACGTCTCCCAGGTGCCGTGCGCCGGTATCTTGACGGCACAGGTGAGGCCGTGCTCGTCGGTGGTCGATGGAGCTGACGAGGAGATCCAGGTCTCGCGTTCGAACGTCTCGCGCCGGTACCCGAGGACCAAGCGCCCGTCGTCGACACGGGTGTGGTACTCGCCGCACTTGCGCAGTGCGTCCTTGACCTCGAAGAGGTCCGCGAAGTCGCTGCCGGCATCGAGGCGCAGCGTGAGGCTGACTGGCTCCTGCTTGTGGTTCAGCAGGCGGATCGACTCGCGGAAGCCGGACCCGACGGTGCGATGGCGTATCACGGAGAGATCGGAATCGACGTAGACGGTACCTGTTCCCGGCACCAGGAAGAAGCGGGTCTCGAAGTACTGGAGGTCGTCGACCGACAATGGGTTGAGGCGCTCGCCGTCCACGGTGAGCACCCACTTCGAAAGGAAACGGGTATCGAAGGAGAACAGGCCGGTCGGGTCGGTCAGCGAGGCCTCGATGTCCCCGGTGCGATCGCTCACGACGAACGTGTTGCCTTCGAGGATCTGGACGAGATCACTGCTCATCTCGGTGTCCTCTCCGAGTGGTCGGCCTCGTCGGTCGTGCGGGTGGCGCAGGTCTCGGGCGGTCCGCCGAAGAGACGCTGGAACGCAATGAGGAGCGCGAAGTCGCCCTCGACCCTCATCGCCCCCCGGAGGAAGGCGGCCATTGCGTTGGCGGTGCCCGTGACGATCCGGTCGAGGAGACGCCCGTCCACCGTCACCACCACGTCGGCGCGGCTCTTCCGTTGAGACACGACGACGTTGCCATGGGCGATGGTGAGGTACCAGTGCTCGACCTGGGGTCCCCCGACCAGATCGAAGCGCAGGGTTCCCGAGGCCTTCTCCAGCATCGGCTGGTGTCCTTTCGCATGGAGCTCCTCGAAGAATGCGCGGCTTGGTGCATTGGCTGCCGCGGGCCTGCGCTTCCGTGTTGCCATCGATACTCCTCCGGATCTGGGCCTGGCCGAACCCGCCGTGTGCTTCCCCCGGGGCGTCAGAGGCCGGGGCTGGAGTGCATCAGGCCCCCGTCGGCGAAGATGGTGGTGGCGGTGAGGTAGCTGGCACCGGCGCCGGCGAGGAAGGCCACGACACTGGCGATCTCCTCGGGCTGGGCCAGCCGGCCGATGGGGATGGCGGCGTCGAGCTTGCTGAGCTGTGCCGGGTCGGCAACGGTGGCCTTGTTGATCGGGGTATCCACTGCACCGGGCCCGACCCCCACCACCAGGATGTCGTGCGGTGCCAGCTCGACCCCGGCGGTGCGGGTGAGCATGCGCATGCCGCCCTTGGACAGGCAGTAGGCGGTGTTGCCCGGCATGGGCCAGTCCTCGTGCACCGAGGTCATGTTGATGATCCGGCCGCCGCCGCCCTGGGCGATCATCTGCTTGGCGGCCAGCTGGGTGCCGAAGAACGCGCTCTTCAGATTGATGTCGAGCACCTTGGCGTACTGCTCCTCGGTGGTGTCGAGAACCGAGGTGCGGGTCTCGACCCCGGCATTGTTGACCATGACGTCCAGGCGCCCGAAGGCGTCGACCGCCTTGGCGACCAACCTCTCGAGGTCCTCGACCTTGCTGACGTCGGCTTCGACCCCGATGACCTGGTCGCCGAGGTCGCGCACCTGTTGTTCGAGGTCCTCGGTGGCCCGCTCGTCGGCGATGTAGTCGATGACGATGCTGGCGCCCTGCTCGGCCAGGGCCAGCACCACCGCCTTGCCGATTCCGGAGTTGCCGCCGGTGACCACGGCCACCTTGCCCTTCAGTGTCATGTCGGCTCCCTTCCGCTCGAGGGTCAGCTGCCGAATGAAATCGGTGCCGACATGCCCTCACTGACCCGGCGCTCCTCAGGGTAGGGGCGGGTGCTCGGCGAATCAACACCGCATGGACCGGTGCCCGGGGAGCACCTCGGCTCACGGAGCCCACGGGGCGAATACCGGCGTCGAGGCGGAACAGGGACATCGGTGGCTCCTCGGGATGAGGAGATCGTGTGTTCGAGAACAGAGGCAACTTGGAAACAAAGAGTAACTCCCTTCCGTGAAGTAACTGCTATCGTTTGGAGCGTGGAAAGCGTTCAGGCGACCCCGAGGCAGTCAGCCAGGCGCGACGCCGCCGGGCCCGGGCCAGGCGAAGCATCATCAGGAGCCTGCGACGCGGCGCTGGCTCGGGCTTTCACGTTCCTCGGCAAGCGGTGGAGCGGTGTGATCCTCGGAACGCTGACCAACGGGCCGGCCGGGTTCGCCGAACTGAAACGACGCGTCGACGGAATCAGTGACTCCGTCCTGTCCGAGCGATTGGCCGAGCTCCAGGCCACCGGACTGGTGATCCGGTCGGTGGAGCCCGGGCCACCGGTCTCGGTCTCCTATGTCCTGTCCGGGGCCGGGGCAGCCCTCATTCCAGCGATGCACGAGCTCAGCGCATGGGCCTCGCAGAACCTCCCAGACGCAGCTCCTGCGTCATGAGAACGAAGGAATACACAGATGAGTGATCGACTGACGGCACTGCATTCCTCGGTGGAGCGCTTGCGCGACATCGTCGAGGGTCTCGATCCGCAGCAGCTCGAGCTCCCGGCCTACCCGGTCGAGTGGTCCATCGCCGACGTCCTGTCCCATATCGGTTCCGGAGCGGTCATCCTTCGACGCCGATTCGACGACATCAACAACGGCCGGGAGACCGATTCCGACTTCAACCAGTCGGTCTGGGACGAGTGGAATGCCAAGTCGCCCGTCGCACGGGCCGCCGATGCCTTGGTCGCGGATGCCGAGCTGCTTCATGGCCTTGAAGCACTCGACGACAGCAGTCGCCGACAGTTCCGGTTCTCGATGGGCCCGATGAACCTCGACTTCACGGGCTTCGTCGGACTCCGGCTCAACGAACACGCACTTCACACATGGGATGTCGAGGTCGCGCTCGACCCTACGGCCAGTCTCCCCGCCGATGCAGCGGGCGCAGTGGTGGACAACCTCGAAATGATCACCCGATTCGCAGGGAAGCCCTCCGGCGAGGTCCGCACCGTGAGCGTGCACACCGTGGATCCGGAGCGCGACTTCACCGTCTCGCTTACCTCCGATGCGGTCGCGCTTGCCCCAGGCGATCCCACCGACTCGCCGGATCTCGAGATCCCCGCCGAGGCGTTCGTCCGGCTCGTCTACGGCCGTCTCGACCCGGCCCACACGCCACCGATTCCCGGCGCCGGCGCCGGCGCCGGTGCCCTCGACGAGCTCCGACCGGTGTTTCCGGGACTCTGAGGGCGCGTTGTCGCTTCCTCATGGGACACTTCTGCCCATGGGCGGTTACGACATCATCGGGGATGTTCACGGCTGTGCCGACAAGCTCGCAGGTCTCCTCCGGATGCTCGGCTACGAGGAGCGGGACGGCGCCTACCGGTACTCGACGTCCGATGAGGAGCGTCAAGCCGTCTTCGTCGGCGACCTCATCGACCGGGGCACCCAGCAGATCAAGACCCTTGAGCTCGTTCGGGCCATGGTCGAAGTCGGTAGCGCCCGGATCGTGATGGGGAATCGCGAGTTCAACGCCATCTCCTACGCAACTCCGAACCCGGAGATCCCTGGTGAGTTCATGCGGCGCCACACGGACAAGAACTTGAAGCAGCACAAGGCCTTCTTGGACCAGGTCCAGGTGCAACCCGGTCTCTACGCCCGGAGCATCGAGTGGTTCAAGACCCTGCCGCTCTGGCTCGATCTCGACGGGATCCGGATCGTCCACGCATGCTGGAGCGATGACGCGATCCGGGAGGTGGATCGGTGGGTGGCGCCCGGCACTTCGATGCCCACGGACTTCGTGGTCAAGGCGAACCAGAAGGGGCGTCCCGAGTACGAAGCGATCGAGGTCCTACTGAAGGGCCCGGAGATCAGCCTCGAGAAGTACGGGCAGAAAGGCTTCAAGGACAAGGACGGCCATGTCCGACGCCGGGCACGTCTCCGATGGTGGGATTCCGAGGCAATCACCCTTCGGGAGTTGGCCGAGGTCCCCGAGAACGCCAGGACCCCCGAAGGGGTCACCTACCCCCGGCTCCCCGACAAGGAGTGCGGCGATGAGGCCGCCTACGACTACCACGGCGTCAAGCCGGTCTTCTACGGCCACTACTGGCGCAGGTGGAAGCCCGACAAGCGAAAGGACTGGACGACCAACACGGCCTGTGTCGACTTCAGCGCCGTCAAGGGCGGGCCGCTGGTCGCCTATCGGTGGAACGGGGAGGCAACCGTCACCTCGAAGAACTACGTCGCGTACCGCAAGGGCGGCCGGACGAAGCACGGCAAGGACTGAATCAGGAGCTCCGGCTCTCGTGTGGCACTGACGCCGGATGCCACATCGACCACAGGAGTTCACGGTTCACTCGGATGCGGGGTGGTCGGCCTGGCCCCTACCCAGACCAACGACGGATACTGGCCGGCCGAGACCAACAGTGGCTCGCTCCGCGACGGCGACGCCGCCAACCTGGCAACGTGGCCAACCTCGATCTGAACGCCCCCATGGACAACGAGGGGGACTGACCCACCGACGCGGTCCAGTCAGGTGCCCGGCTCACCCGGGGGCCCGCCGGGCTCTTCGGCGAGCGGCGTTCGTTCAGCTCAGGCAGGGAGGTCGCGCCGCGGGCCCAGTAGGGTCGGATCGTGGCAGATCCCGAGCCGATGAGTCCCGACGTTCCGCTCTCCCGCCTCGAGTCGCAGGAGAAGGCGGTGCGAGCAGAAAGCTTCGGTGCGGTGGCCGCGCACTACGAGCGCTATCGACCCGGACCGTCGCTCCGGGCGGTGGACTGGGTCCTTCCGAAGCATGTGGACACGGTCGTCGACCTCGGAGCCGGCACGGGCGCGTTGACCAGGCTCCTGATCGACAGGGCCGAAGAAGTGATCGCCGTGGAGCCCGACGACCGCATGCGCGCCGTGCTCACCGAGGAAGTCCCTGGCGTCCGGGCCGTGCCGGGCCGGGGTGAGTCGGTGCCCATCGCGGACGGATGCGTCGACGCGGTACTGGCCTCCTCGTCATGGCACTGGATGGAACCGGTTCCGACCTTTCGGGAGGTGGGCCGAATCCTCAGGTCGGGTGGGATCCTCGGCGCCCTGTGGTCCGGGCCCGATCCGGAGGGCTCGTTCATGGTGCAGGCCAATGCCGTGCTCGCCGAGCGGCCGCTGGACGGTGCTGACGCAGTTGCCGGTGACGGCGCCGGCGAGTCAGGCGGTACCGGATTGGCGGGCCTCGTCATGGGCGACGTGCGTCGCCCCGCCTCAAGCCTGGAGATTCCTCCTGGGGTCCCCTTCGACCAGCCCGAGCACGCGGTGTTCACCTGGGATGTCGCACTCAACGCCGACGAGCTGATCGGTCTGTTGGGTACCTTGAGCTGGATCATCACCATGCCGGAGGAGACGCGCTCGCGGGTGATCGCCGAAGCCCGCCGACTCCTCCGGGAGTTCCTCGGTGTCGACGGCGAGGTCACCGTCGATGTCGCGTTCCGCTCGGATGTCTGGCGGTCCCACCGGCACTGAGGCCTACCTCGAACTCCGTGCGGAAAGTGGTATCACAGTGGTCTGGCACTGACGGTCAGAACGGACAAGGAACTCGAGGACGCCCTCTCTGCCCTCACAGAAGCTGAGGGTGCGTCGCGCCAGGAGATCATCCGCCGCGCCGTGCTCGAACGGCACCAACGCGCCGGCCATGCCAGTCGGGTCGAGGATGCTGCACTCCGCATGATCGACCGCTGGGGTGATGTGCTCGATCAACTCGGAAGCGAATGAGGGACGTCGAGTACCTTGACCTAGAAGACGCCCTCAGCCTGGTCCGAGCGCTGAAGGTCGGGCCCGTGCGTGATGTGGGGTCGCTCGATTCGGCCGTGGTGCGTGCCCGCTCGAGCGCTTTCGGCGACGATGCCTACCCGACCCTGGCGCTCAAGGCTGCAGCACTGCTGCATTCTCTGGCCAACAACCACGCGCTGGTCGACGGAAGCAAACGGTTGGCCTGGTCGGCCGCCGTCGTCTTCCTCGACCTCAACGGAAGGATTCCGAACGTGACAGATAGCGAGGCGTTCGATCTGGTGTGGGAGGTCGCCGCCACATCGCTCGACGTCGGAGCCATTGCCCAGAGGCTGCGGCTCACTGGATGAGTTCGGCTCAACCCCTGTCGACGCGCTGATAGGTGTTCTGGAGTTCGTCCTGGATCACGGTGGCAACGCCGTCCGTGCTCAGCATCTCGAGGTCCTCCCGGAGCGTCCGCACGCGGAAGGCCCACCCCTCGGGCTTGTCGATCCTGGTACCGAGGCCGGGAAGATCGCCGATGGTGAGCGACTTGTCGATGATCTGCGAGTACGCCTGCATCACGTAGCGGGTGCCGTCGGGCGTCACGAGCTCATAGATCTCGGAGCCCTTGGCGAAGCCGAACACCGTTTCTCGGACGATCGAGCGCTCGGTGTAGGGCACCTGGACGGGAGGTTCCGCCCCGAAAGCGATCACCGCGGCCCGGAACATGCCGAGCGTGCCGAAGGTGGTCTCCGGAGCCTGCTCGCGGATGTTCGACTTGATGAAGTCCAACACCCAGTAGCGGGGGCCGTTCAGGATCGCGAGCAGGGCACCCCGCTCGCTGGCGATGGCGGCGGCATCGAGCGCATCCCACTCCCGCTGGGGGCAGTCGTTCATGCCGAGCGTGTTCCAGACCTCGGCACTGAACGCTCCGTTGTCGGAGCGGAGGAGCAGTACCTCGCCGTAGCGGGCGTTACGAAGCCCATCCTTGACGGGCGCGTCAAGGGTCAACGGCAGGTCGGAGTTCTGAGCAGGTGTCGAGGTCGGGCACATGGCATCCTCTCCAGTGATGGCAGTACAACTGACAATATATCCGCCCCCAGGGCCCTCGGCGCGTGCGCCGGAGCGTCAGGCCGCCCCACGCCGTCAGCCGAAGGCGGCGCTGAGCGTCCTGCCGGCGATGCAGACCGGATCGAGGTCCTGCGCGTCGTGCATATTGAAGACCATCCCGTCGAGGCCGGCGAAGGTGGGGGCTTCTTCGGTGAACACGGCCCGGCGGATCTGCAGGGCTTCTTTGAGGTGGTCCATCACCCACACCGAGTCGAACTCCGACTCCTCGGCGGCCACCGCGATCTGGGCGATCCGCTCGAAGAGATCCCCACTCCCGACGCCGGGGAACGTGAAGTTCGGGATCTGTAAGCCGAAGCGCGTGACCTGCACGGTACGGACCTCACCGCGCCACGGCCGGCCGTGCTCGTTCGTTCCTGGGTGTCGATGTTACGCCGACCCTACCGTCAGCCGTCAGCCGTCAGCCGGCCCGGGACGCCCTGTTCCAACGGCCGGCTCGCGGTGCCGGCGACCGGTCGGGCCCGGGGCCGGGGACGGTCCACTCCCTCAGGACCATCGGCCCTACCCGGTCGCGGCCAGGCCGCGGCAGGATGGACGCATGTCCTGCGAGCACGGCTTGCCCGGGTCGGGCCGGAGAATCGACAGCGCGGCGGGCGGTGCCGTGTCGAAGGCGGCGGCCCGTCGGACCCTGACCTCCCGCTGATGTTGTCCTGGGTCAGGGAAGTCGGCTCGGCCCATCAAGGCCGGCCGGGCGCACCGATAGAGCACCCGAACCTGGCACTGTCGGTCGTGGTCGTCGGTGTTCTGATCACTGCCATCGACACCACGATCGTCGTGCTCGCCCTGCCCGAGATCCAGCGCACCCTGCACATCGGATTGACCTCGGTCATCTGGGTCATCATCGGGTACCTCCTGGTCATCACCCTTGTCTCGACACAGGTGGGGCGGCTCGGGGACATGTTCGGCCGGGTGCGCATGTACGAGGCGGGCTTCGTGGTGTTCATCGTCGGGTCGTTGGCATGCGCCCTGGCATGGGACCAACTGGCGCTGATCGTCTTCCGGCTCGTCCAAGGAGTGGGCGGGGCGCTCATCACTGCCAATTCGGGAGCGGTGATCGCCGACACGTTCCCCAAGGAGCAACGGGGACGGGCCTACGGCTTCAACGCGATCGGCTTCAACACGGGCGCTGTGCTCGGTGTCATCCTCGGCGGCATCATCGTCACCTTCGTCTCGTGGAGATGGATCTTCTGGATCAACGTTCCCATCGGCATCGCCGCAGTCTTCGTCGCAAACCGTGTCCTGTTCGACCGGGGAGAGCGGCAACAGCGGCGACTCGACTGGTGGGGCATGGTCACCTTGGGCCTTGGGCTCTTCGGGCCCCTTTGGGCCATGGTGAAGCTCACCTCCGAGCCACTCGACCCGGCGATCGTGGGCTTCTTCGTCGGAGGTCTCGCCCTGCTCGTCGTGTTCTGGCTGATCGAACGCTCCACTCCCGATCCGATGCTCGACTTGGATCTCTTCAGGATTCCCACCATGACGCCGTCCCTACTGGCTGCCATGTTCCAGAGCCTGGCCAACTTCGCCGTCCTGTTCCTGCTTCTGATGTACCTGCAGGGCGTTCGCCAGCTCAGCCCGATCCACGCCTCGTTGCTCCTTGTCCCCGGCTATGTGGTGGGCGGAGTCGTCGGGCCCTTCGCCGGTCGATTCGCCGACCGCCGGGGTGCCGTCCTGCCGGCCACGGTCGGCCTCGGGATCCAGGTGCTGGCGCTGGTCGCCTACGCCCAACTCGGGCTTCGTACCCCGCTGTGGATCGTGGTGGTCGCCTACATGGTCGGTGCCGTCGGTGCCGGTTGCTTCTTTCCGTCGAACAACGCTGCCATCATGAAGGTCGCGCCCGCAGAGAAATTCGGCATCACCTCCGGTCTGCTGCGCACGTTCGCCAATGTCGGAATGGTCTTCTCCTTTGCCCTCGCCATCCTGGTCGCCTCGGAGACCATCTCCAAGAGTGAGGCATTCGCAATCTTCGTCGGCACCCACAGCCTCTCTCGCTCGACAGCAGCAGCATTCACCGACGGCATCCATTCCGCCTTCTATTCCTCGACATTGCTGATGGTGGTGGCGGCGCTCCTGTCGGTTTCACGTGCTCGGGGAACACGCGGCACGAGGGCTCCCCAGCGGCTGGGCACGGTCGAATAGGGATCGACCGCGGCTGGGCGCTTTCAGCTACGACGACTTGGACACCTCCGCCCACGACCATTGGGTGGCGTTGCAGATGCGAACCCGGAGCTCAATGGACGGGCCTCTTCCGAGGATGAAGTGTCATGCAGGTCGGCGAGCTCGGCGACGGAGCCGGGCGTGGACCAGGGCCGGCGGCTTCCAACCGGCGTCCTCGGGGTTGACGTTGGTGCCGGGGGTGACGATCTCATCGATGCGGTCCAACACCCCGGCCTCGAGTCGGATCGTCGATGCCGACAATTGCGAGTCGAGTTGCTCCATCGTGCGGGGCCCGATGATGGCGGCACTGACTGCGGGGTGCTCGAGCACGAAGGCCAGTGCCAGTTCGATGATGCTCAGCCCGGCCTCGTCGGCCACGTCGGACAGTTCGGTGACGATCTCCAGCTTGCGTTTGTTGGCCGGGATGTCTAGGTCGTATCGATCGGGAATTCGCCCGGACCTTCGACTGGTATTCTCCTTGCCTTCCCCGAAGCGCCCGGACAGCCAGCCACCGGCAAGAGGGCTCCAACAGAGCACGCCCATCCCGTAGGACTGGGCAACAGGTAGGACATCCCGCTCGATGCCGCGCACCAATATGGAATAGGGCGGTTGCTCGGTCATGAAACGTTCCCGTCCCCGGCGCTCCGCCACCCACTGGGCCTCGACGATCTGCTCGGCGGGGAATGTGGAGCTCCCGAACGACCGGATCTTGCCGGCGTGGACGAGATCACTGAGAGCACCGAGGGTCTGGTCGACGTCGACAGAGTCGTCGGGTCGGTGGATCTGGTAGAGATCGAGGTAGTCCGTACCGAGGCGGCGGAGGCTGTTCTCGCATTCGGCGATGATCCACCGCCGCGAATTGCCCTGTGCGTTCGGGTCGTCGCCCATCGGTGCGTGGACCTTGGTCGCGAGCACCACTCGCGACCGGTCTTGGGTGGAGAGAGCCTTGCCCACGATGACCTCGGACTCTCCCGCCGAGTACACGTCGGCGGTGTCGATGAAGTTGATGCCGGCATCGAGTGCACGGTGGATGATCCGGATCGAGTCCTCGTGATCGGGGTTGCCCCACTCTCCGAACATCATGGCTCCGAGACAGAGCGGGCTGATTCTGATACCGGTTCGACCGAGGCTGCGAGGTTCCATGGAGAAACCCTAGGTCGGCCTGCCGCGAGTCCATACGGTGCACCGCCCCGGCGCCAGGACCTGGTTTTCGGCGGGTCACATCCCAAGGGAGCCCAACCCGCCACCGCAGCGTACCGGCCTCCGTCCGGGGTGGAGCAGCACTCGATCGGATCAATGCCGGCGGGATCGCTTGCGGGGATGCGCGCCGCGGACAGCAGCTCTGGACTGCCAGCGAAGGTGCTGGTCGGGGTCACTGCCACCGCGGTATACGGCTTTGCTGCACCGACCCGACATGACGCACCCACGGCTCAGGCGTTTCAGCTCCCCCGGGCGGGCCTCGAGACCGCGGTGCATCAGAGGGTCAACGTGCGGGTGTTGGAGCTGGTCGATGGTGTCAGCGGCTCACGCATCGAGCTGGAAGGCAACAGGCTGCCGGTTACCCACTCGAGAGACGTACTGGAGGCGCTTCCGTGCTAAGCCTCGGTGGGGATTGGAGAAACGGCTGCAGGGAGGGGCGCCGGGTTTCCCTGTGCGAACTGGATGGGGGGCCGTGCAAACCGGCCTCCGGAAGGGCCGTGCCTCAGCCCGCCCCGAGCCGGTCCGGCGCGAGTGCCCACGCCCGCGCATCAACATCGGGAGTCGCACTCGTCACCTCGCGGACCAGCCGTTTCCGGTGGTCGTGCACCACCGCAGCCTGTGCGGATCCCTTACCGGGCGTCCTGGTAGAGGGTGCGCACGGCGGCGAGGTCAAGGCATCCCAGGATCTCTCGGGTGGCTGGGACAGATCCACCGTGCACTTCGAGGAACACCGTCCCGGTCGCCAGGTACGTCCCGACCTCGACCAGTGGACGGAGCACGCAGTCGTGGTCACGGGGAGGGAAGACGGCATCGATCGACCGGAGTGTCTCGTGGTGGATTGTCTCGATGACAGAGGTGACCCGCATCGAGCGCACCGTGGCATGGACGAAGACGACGAAGACGAACACACTGACAAGGACGAGAACGAAGGCCAAGCCGGCCACAGCCACAACGACTCCCGACGCCACTCGCGCAGGTGGGCCCGGCGGGAACTGCCCGGCTGGGGTACCCGACCCCTCACCGTCGTCACAGGGGTTCCTCCCCTCTGCCGAAGGCGCTGTGACTGTCATGGGAGGCGTCCGGATCGACCCCGCCGGACCGGCGCAGCCGGTTGAGGCCAAGCATGGGGAGGAGGAGTACGGAGAGCATGCCGGCACCGACAAGCGCGGCGGCATTCTCGGGGAGCATCCGTCCTTGTGAGACGCCGAGGCTGGTGATGACGACGATGAGTGGGAGCCCGGTGGCAGAGAAGAGGGCAAGGGGGACTCGCTCGTCCCGAGGCAGGGCGGTGCGGTAGAGGAGCAGTGCGGGGAGGCCGCGAATGACGAGGAACAGGGCAAGGAACAGGGGGATCCGGAGGAGGGCGGTCGGCCTGGTGAGGAACACGTGCAGGTCGAAGTGGATGCCGCTCACGATGAAGAAGATGGGGATCAGGAAGCCGAAGCCGATGGCCTCGAGTTTGCCCTTGATCACCTCGCTGTCCTCACCCACAGTGAAGAGCTTGACCACCACGCCGGCGGCGAACGCCCCGAGGAGCACATCGAGGCCCAGCTCGAAGGCCAGGTAGACGAGAACGAAGACGAGTAGCACCGACACCCGGACCGGGAGCTGGGCGCTCGAGTGAAGGTGCCGACGCATCAGGGCCACCACGCGCGGCGGCCGGGTCCGGCTCGCAAGCAGTGCACAGGCGACAGCGATGGCGACGAAGAACACCAGCAGTGCGCTTGTGACGAACGGGTCTTTACGGGTGAGCAGCACGGCAACGGCAACGATCGGCCCGAACTCACCGGCCGTGCCTATGGCGACGATGTACGCGCCGAAGCGTGTCTCGAGCAGCCCGGCGTCCCGCAACATCGGCAACAGCGTCCCGAGCGCCGTCGTCGTCAGGGCCAAACCGACGACGAGCGTGTCCACGGCCAGACCAGTCGAGACGAGGGCGAAGGCGAAGGCGAAGGCCATCCCGAGTGACAGGAGCCACCCGAGTGAGGCCAGGCGCAACGGCCGGCCTCGGATCCGTTGCAGATCGAGCTCGTAGCCGGCCAGGAACATGAGGAATGCCAGCCCGATATCCGACAGCCCGTTCACCACGTCATTGGTATGGGCCAACTTGAGCACGTAGGGGCCGACGATGATGCCAAAGGCCAGCTCGAGGACGACGTCGGGGACATTGAAACGCCGGAGCCGCTCGGCCAACAGCGGTGAGATGACGGCGATGGCGGCGATCAGGACGAACGTGGGGATCGAGGCTTCGATCACACGCTCGCTGAGCCTCTCACCGGGGTCGACCCGCGCTGGCGGACGATTTCGATCCGGACCGAGATCGAGCTCGATCGTGTCGCCCGCTCGACCGTCATCGGCCCAACGCTACCCGGGAGGCCTGGCCAAGAGAACGAAGGTCACAGGGCCATGCCGGGCTCGACCGGCGGACACCACTGGATTCGACCGGCGTGCACAGACTGGTGTCAGGACGGGAGAACTCGCCCCACGTCGGTGCCCTGTCCTCGGGCCCAGCTTGTCCCTCCCACAGGGCGCCGCCATATTCGCGCCCTCCTGCTGGCGCCGGGGCAGCCCGGACTGCCGGGTCATCGGGGCAGTTCGGTGTTGTGGGACGAGCCCCGTGCACGATCGCCACCTCGTCGTCGGGTGCGACTCGAGGATGCATCGAACGGAGTCACTCCTCCGATGCATGGTCATCGATCTCCGCCTTCATGGTCGTCACTGTGCCAAGTGGGGTGCCCCGAGCTCCGGGGATGCGGAGCTCCGCGGATGTGACCGATGGGCGGATGGCGGGGCCGGGAGCCGCTGGTACCGTGCACCCATGCGGGACTCGGTGGGGCTGAACGAACGCATGTTCGCCTGGTACTACCCCTTCGTGGTTGGTCTGGCAGAGAGGGCAGGGTTACGTGAGATCCGTCGGACGCTCTTCTGTCGCGCCGAGGGTCGGACGCTGGAGATCGGTGCGGGCACTGGGCTCAACCTGCCGCACTACACGCCTGCGGTCAGTGAACTGGTGGTGACCGAACCGAACTCCCACATGCTCGCGCACCTGCGTCTGCGGCTGGGCTCCGATCGGCTGGCGGTCGGCGCATGGCAGTTGGTTCAGACCGGTGCAGAGGTACTTCCCTTCGAGGACGGCTGCTTTGACACCGTCACGGCGGCATTCGTGCAATGCACGATCCCGGACCCGGCGACCGCCCTGGCCGAGATCGCTCGTGTCTTGCGACCCGGGGGGCGCCTTTTGTTCCTGGAGCACGTGCGTGCTCCAGAGGGATCACGCCTGGGTCGCTTCCAGGACTTGGTCGAGGTGCCTCACCGCTACGTCGCGGCAGGCTGCTATCCGAACCGGCGGACAGAAACGGTGCTCAGGCGTTCAGCCTTGCGTGTGGAGCAGCTCGAGCACGGATCGCAGCCCAGGTCATCTCCCACTGTTCGGCCGATGATCTTTGGCAGCGCCGTGCGCATCGACGCGTGAGGGCGATGTCCCCAGTCTGATCGCTGCACCACACCAGTGCGCGCAAAGGGTCCAGGGCCGCGTCACAGCTCGGTACGCCGGGTCGGAGGGGCAGTTCGACGCTCGTTCCGGAATCAGGAACACTCCTGGCCCGTGTCCAATTCTCGAGAGGTACAGATCACCTCGTTGAACCGTCTCCGAAAACGTGGGCCATCGGATCAATGCGTCGGTGAGAGCAGTGACCCAGTGGATCCCCTACTCGGAGACCTCCAGCGTTCGCATCTCGAACTGCGATCCGACCCCCTTCCAGATCCTTCCCGGCGCAAGGGGAACGATGACGTAGAAGATCAGCAGAGCAACGATGCCCAGACTTGGCAGTACCGTCCAGGCGACGTTGTTTCCGGGATCAGTTTCGAGGACAACGACCCCGACAATCACCAGGCAAATGCCCGCAACAGGAAGGATGTAGCTCTGCCGTCCACGGAGGACCTGCCAGTAGAAGACCGGAACGACCTCTTTGCGAGTCAGCTGGTGTTCGATCGACTCGACGGGATCTGGAGTCGACCCACCCGACGATTCACCGTCCATCCGTCGCCACCCCACCTCGGATGCGCCGCACGTCCTCGAGGGTGGCCCCGGCACGCTTCCTGTGGAGCTGAGCACATCAGTCCCCCAACCGCATGGGCCGGACCAGCAAGGTGCGGAGTCAACCGGTGAGCCGTCAGGGGATCTCCACCCCCTTCGGTCACCGTGCCATCGGTCCAGGCCCCGTGCGACCCGTCAACTCTCGGTAGATCTCGACGATCTGGCGCGCCGATTCGGGCCAGCTGAAGTTCCGGATCACTCGACGTCGGCCGGCCTCCCCCATCTTCCGGGCAAGATGAGGGTCGGCAACGAGCTTGTTGATTGCTTCGGCCAGGTCGTGAGAGAACCGTTCCGGGTGCGCTGGATCGCTGTCCGTTGGGCTCACCGGCTCGAAGGGCACCAGTGTGCCCGTGACTCCGTCTTCGACGATCTCCGGGATGCCACCGACAGCGGACGCGACCACTGCTGCCTCACACGCCATGGCCTCCAGGTTGACCAGTCCGAATGGCTCGTAGACGGACGGGCAGCAGCTGACGGTTGCGTGGCTCAGCAGTTGGTTGAGCTGGCGAAGGTCGAGGGGCTCCTCGATCCAGCGGACCCCGTCCCGTTGCGCTGCCAGCGCACTGATCTGGACGGCCACCTGGCGCGCCAGCTCTGGCGTGTCGGCGGGACCCGCTCGCAGGATCAACTGGGCCGATGGGTCGAGGTGGCGGGCAGCGGCGAGCAGATGGGTGATCCCCTTCTGATGTGTGATGCGCCCGAAGTACACCACGATCGGTCGGTCGGGATCGATGCGGTAGGACTCGAGGACGTCGGTGCTCGGGTCGGTCCTCCACGTGTCGAGGTCGATGGCGTTGTGGATCACCGTGATCCGGTCGGGGTCGACAGCGGGATAGCAGGCGGTGATGTCCTCGGCGCTGGCGCTCGACACCGCGATGATCGCATCGGCCGATTCGATTCCCACCCGCTCGCAGAAGGTCGACAGGCGGTAGCCAGTTCCGAGCTGGTCTGCCTTCCACGGACGTTTGGGCTCGAGGCTGTGGATGGTCATCACGTGCGGGACGTCGTGGAGCAGCTTGGCCAGGTGTCCGGCCAGGCTCGTGTACCAGGTGTGGCTGTGGACGACGTCCGCTCCGCTCAACCCAGCCGCCATGGCCAGGTCGATGGACATCGTGCGGAGCACCTCGAGGTGGCGATCCTCACCCCGGAGACGGTCCCAGGGCTGATACGCGATGACCTTGCGGTCGGCCGGCTCCGGACGATCCGCTCCGAAGCAGTGAACCTCGAGGTCGGTGAGGCGGGCCATCTCGGCGGCCAGGTGCTCGACGTGCACTCCCGCGCCGCCGTAGACCTCGGGCGGATATTCGCGGCTCAAAAGGGCGACTCTCACGGCAGTTCAACTCCGGTCATGGTTCAGAGTATGGGTGGCGGCGGGCGGGGTCACAAGAGACCAAGGTCACAGGGTCGCCTGAGGCGCGCCTCAATGTTGGAGGTGCTCGTTGTGTTGGAGGAGGATCACCGAGTGGGCGGTGAGGTTGACCGTGGGCCCCTGGACGCGGCGTCTCCCGGGGGGCCGGGCGGTGTTGAGGAGCTCCTCCCAGATCCCCGGCCATGCGATCCGGGGCAGGCTATAGGAGCGTGACCGGTTCCCTCCGTTCAGGAGGAAGAGGATCGTGTCCCCGTAGGTGGGCCGGCCCCGCTGGTCGATCTCGTCGCTGGCCCGGCCCGAGAGGAGCATGCCGATGGAGCGGAGCTCGCTGTCGGACCATTCGGCCTCGGTCATCTCGTCGCCGCCGGGCCGGATCCAGGTGACGTCCTTCGTGCCCCCCGGGGTGAAGGGCCGGCCGTTGAAGAAGTCCCGGCGGCGCAGGATGGGGTTGTCGTTGACGATCCGGATCAGCTCCCGGGTGTAGGCCAGGAGGTCACGAGCAGCCTCGTCGAGCCCCCAGTCCATCCAGCTGATCTCGTTGTCCTGGCAGTAGGCGTTGTTGTTCCCCTGTTGGCTCCGGCCGAATTCGTCGCCACCGAGCAGCATCCGGACCCCTTGGGAGACGAAGAGGGTGGCCAGCATGTTGCGCTTGATCCGGTCCCGGCGGTGGATGATCCGGTGCGAGCCGGTCTCCCCTTCGACGCCCCAATTCCTGCTGTAGTTCTCGTGGGTCCCGTCCCGGCCCCCCTCGCCGTTGGCCTCGTTGTGGCGCTCCTCGAAGCTGACGAGGTCGGTCAGGGTGAAGCCGTCGTGGCAGGTGATGAAGTTCACGCTGGCATAGGTCCGCCGGCCGCTCGGGCTGTAGATGTCACTGGAGCCGGTGAGCCGCGAGGCCAGCTCGGGGACCATTCCGGTGTCGCCCCGCCAGAACCGGCGGATCGAGTCCCGGAAGGCCCCGTTCCACTCGGCCCAGCCGGCCGGGAACCGGCCCAGCTGGTAGCCGTCGGGGCCCACGTCCCAGGGCTCGGCGATGAGCTTGACCTGGGAGAGCACCGGGTCCTGCTGGATGACCTCGAAGAAGGCGCTGCGTCGGCCGTCTTCGAGGCCCCGGATGAGGACCGGGGCCAGGTCGAAGCGGAACCCGTCGACATGCATGTCGGTCACCCAGTACCGGAGACTGTCCATGATGAGAGCGATGGTCCGGGGGTGGACGATGTTGAGGCTGTTGCCTGTCCCGGTGAAGTCCACGTTGAACCGCTTGTTGTCGGGTCGGAGCCGGTAGTAGACGGAGTTGTCGATGCCGCGCAACGAGAGGGTGGGGCCGAGGTGGCTGCCCTCGGCGGTGTGGTTGTAGACGACATCGAGGATGACCTCGAGCCCGGCCCGGTGGAGAGTCTTCACCATCGATTTGAACTCGTCGACCTGCTGGCCGTTTCCGCCACTGGCGTACCCGACGTGGGGGGCGAAGAAGGCCAAGCTGTTGTAGCCCCAGTAGTTGGTCAGGCCCTGGTCTACGAGATGCTTGTCGGCGACGAACTGGTGGACCGGCATCAGCTCGACGGCGGTCACCCCGAGGGAGAGGAGGTGGTCGACCACCGGGTTGGAGGAGAGGCCGAGGTAGGTGCCCCGGAGGTGCTCGGGGACCCCGGGGTGGGCCATTGTCATGCCCCGGACGTGGCACTCGTAGATGACGGTGCGATTCCAGGGGGTTCGGGGTTTGGTGTCGTCGCCCCAGGCGAAGGCCTGGTTCACGACCACCGACTTGGGCATCCCCGCGGCCGAGTCCCGGTGGTCGAGGACGAGGTCGTTTTCGGGAGTCGCCAAGTCGTGGCCGAAGAGCTCGTCGCTCCAGCGAATGGGTCCGCTGACCGCTTTGGCGTAGGGGTCGATGAGGAGCTTGGCCCTGTTGAAGCGGTACCCCTGTTCGGGGTCCCATGGTCCGTCGACCCGGTAGCCGTAGAGGCAGCCCGGTCGGGCGTCGGGCAGGTAACAGTGCGACACCCGGTCGGTGGCGATCGGCATGGTGATGCTCTGCAGCGGCACGGCGTCGTCGGCATGCTCGAAGATGCAGAGCTGGACTGCGGTGGCATGCTCGGAGAAGAGTGCGAAGTTGACGCCCTCCCCGTCCCAGGTGGCTCCCAGCGGGTGGGGCGTCCCCGGCCAGACCCGCATGTTCACGGCTGGGCCCCGTCTTCGTGTCGGAGCAGCACCACGGCCAGGGGCGGAGCGGAGATGCTCACCGAGTGGGTCTGGCCGCCCCATGGGACGGGCCGGGCCTCGACCTCGCCCAGGTTCCCCGTGCCGCTGCCTCCGTAGATGGCGGCGTCACTGTTGAGGATCTCCCGCCAGATGCCTGCTGCGGGCACGCCGAGGAGCAGGTCGTGGCGGGGCACCGGCGTGAAGTTGCAGACCGCCAGCACCGCGCCCCCAGCCTTGGACCGCCGGAGGAAGCTCAGGGTGGAGCCCGTGGCGTCGTCGGCGTGGACCCATTCGAAGCCGGACGGGTCGGCGTCGAGCTCGTGGAGGGCGGGCTCCTCCCGGTAGATCCGGTTGAGGTCGGAGACGAAGCGGAGGAGCCCGGCATGGGGGGCGTGGTCGAGGAGGTGCCAGTCGAGGGAGCGCTCGTGGCTCCACTCGCGCCACTGGCCCAGCTCGTCGCCCATGAACAGGAGTTTCTTGCCGGGCTGGGCGAACTGGTAGCCGTAGAGGAGCCGGAGGTTGGCGTGCTTCTGCCAGTCGTCCCCGGGCATGGCGCCCAGCAGCGACCCTTTGCCGTGGACCACCTCGTCGTGGGAGAGGGGCAGGACGTAGTTCTCCGTGAAGGCGTAGAGCCCGCGGAACGTCAATTCGCCGTGGTGGTGGCTCCGGTGGACGGGGTCCCGCCGGAAGTAGGCCAGGGTGTCGTGCATCCAGCCCATGTCCCACTTGTAGCCGAACCCGAGGCCGCCGAACTCGGTGGGCCGGGACACCCCGGGAAAGGCCGTCGACTCCTCGGCCATGGTCTGGACGTCGGGATGGGCGCCGTAGACCCCGATGTTGAGCTGACGGAGGAACTCGATGGCCTCGAGGTTCTCACGGCCCCCGAAGCGGTTCGGGACCCACTCCCCTTCCTGCCGGGAGTAGTCGAGGTAGAGCATGGAGGCCACGGCGTCGACCCGGAGGCCGTCGGCGTGGTAGGTCGACAGCCAGTGCTCGGCCGACGAGAGCAGAAAGCTCCGGACCTCGTTGCGGCCGTAGTTGAAGATGTAGCTCTTCCAGTCGGGGTGGAAGCCCTGGCGGGGGTCGGCGTGCTCGTAGAGGTGGGTGCCGTCGAAGTCCCCCAGGGCGAAGCCGTCGGTGGGGAAGTGCGAGGGCACCCAGTCGAGGAGTACCCCGATGCCGGCTTGGTGGAGCTGGTCGATCAGCGCCATGAGACCTTGAGGCGCGCCGTAACGCGCAGTGGGTGCGAAGTAGCCGGTGGTCTGGTAGCCCCAGCTGCCGTAGAAGGGATGCTCCATGATGGGGAGGAACTCCACATGGGTGAAGCCGGTCTCGACCAGGTGGCGGACGAGGAGAGGAGCGAGCTCCTCGTAGCCGAGCAACTTCCCCGGGTCCTCCGGGGAGCGTGCCCACGAGCCGAGGTGGACTTCGTAGATGGAGACGGGAGCGTCCAGGGCGCCACGTCCGGCCCTGCTGGCCATCCACTCCCCGTCGCCCCAGTCGTAGCTGAGATCCCAGACCACCGAGCCGGTTCGCGGCGGGCACTCTGTGGCGAGGGCGTAGGGGTCCGCCTTCTCGAGGACGTCCCCTCCGGCGGTGACGATGGCGAACTTGTAGACGTGTCCGGGAGCCGCGGTCGGGACGACGCCGCCCCAGATCCCCGAGGAGGCCCGAGGGTCAAGGGGGTGGGCGGCGGGGTTCCACCCGTTGAAGTCTCCGATGACGCTGACCGCCCGGGCGCTGGGGGCCCACACGGCGAAGGCTGTCCCGGCCGGGCCCAGAGGGTGGGCGCCGAGCTTTTCGGCCAGCCCCCGGTGGGTCCCCTCGTTGAAGAGGTGGATGTCGGCGTCGGAGAGCTCCCAGGGCGCGACGGTGGCCGGTTGCGGTCCGGGTTGACGCTGCGTGGCGGTCATCAGCCGTTCTCCTTCTATGGACCCATCATTCTCCCCCGGGATCGACCTGTTCCGCACCTTCGCCACCCTGGCCACCCTGGCGGGCGCCGTTGACCAGCCGGAGGATGGCTGCCGGCGCCCGGTTCCGGGCCCGGAGGTCTTCGGGCCAGCGCCGGGTCCACCGTCGCCGGAAGTTGCCTTCTGCCGGGCCGGTTCCGGGCCTGTTCTGGGGCTCGCGCTCCAACCAGAGATCCTCGAGGTCGACCAGGACCAGCCGGGCCGGGCCGGCCGCAAGGTGGAGGAGCAAAGCCCGCAGGGCCCGACCGGGCGACGCCGGCCGGCCCAGGGCAGCGGCCACTGCGGACCGGAGGGCGGCCCGTTCGGCGCGTTCGACCGTGGCGGCCTCGGGGTCGAGCGCACCCCGCCGGACCCGGTCGCCGATGTCGAGGCCGGCCCACCAGGAGGCGAACAGGGGGAGGTCGTGCGTGGCGATCGACGCCAGGGAGTCCGGTGGGGGGTCGGGGAAGGGGTCGTCGGCTTTGGCCGCGAACTCATGGACGTGGGACCGGAGCATCCCGTCGCGGCGCATGGCGGCCCTGACGGCGGGTGCCACCGTACCCAGGTCCTCGCCCACCACGGCCACGCCGGCCCGGGTGGCCTCCAGGACGGTGACAGCCCGGAGCTCCTCGGACCGGTAGCTGACATAGGCGCCATCGGCGGGGGCCATGCCCTCGGGAGTCCACCACAGCCGGTGCAGGCCCATCACGTGGTCGATCCGCACCACGCTGGCGAGGCGGAGGGTGTGGCGGAGGACGGCGATCGGGTAGCGGTAGCTGTCCTGGCGGATCTGCTCCGGGTGGAGGGGATTGACGCCCCAGTCCTGCCCGGCGGGCTGGAAGCTGTCGGGCGGCGCTCCGACGGTGGCGCCAGTGGCGAACGCGGAGGGATGGAGCCAGGGGTCGAAGCCATCGGGGTGGGTGCCGACCGGTAGGTCCAGGTAGAGCCCGCCCCGGGCGGCGACCTCGGTCAGCTGCTCGTGGGCGACCCATTGGGCGTACCGGTGGTAGCGGACCCGGTGCTCGTCGTCCGCTCCGGTCGGGATCCGGCCCGGCCGGGACCCGATCCATTGCGTCCAGGGTCCACCCAGGGTCTCGGTGGCAGCACGGAAGCGGGCATACGCCTCCACCTCGGGCCGATCGCCCAGGAAGGCATCCAGGGCGGTGCGGCGGGCGGAGGACGATGAGGCCAGAGCGTCGGCCAGCAGCTCGAGGATCTGGCGCTTGGCCGCCAAGGTGGCGGAGAGGTCGGACCGTGGGAGCGTGCGAAGCCGGGCCAGGTGGCGCCGGAAGCCGGTCGAGGCGAGCAGGCGGCGGGCCTCGGGGGCGATCTCGAGCTCGGGGAGCCGCTCGACGTCGACGTAGAGCTCGTTCCACGCCAGCCGGCTGGCCGGTCGGTAGGGACTGGGCTCCACCACCGGTCCGTCGAGGAAGCCGGCCAAGAGGGGCAGGGTCCCGACGAAGCTCCCTCCGAGCCCGCTCGTCCACTCTCCGAGCTCGGCCAGCTCCCGGTAGGTGCCCACCCCCCAGTCGGTCTCGGTCCGCACCGCATGGAGGGGGGCGAAGACCCCCCAGCCCCGGTCCGGATCGGGACCACGCCGGGGAGCGGAGATGACCAGGGCCGAGGCGGTCAGGCCGGGGCCTTCCACGTCGAGGTGGTGATAGCCGGGGGTGGACGCGAGGGAGCCGGTGAGCCGGAATCGGTACCGGGTCACACCCGTGCCGTCGATCGGCCCGGCCTGGGCCTGGGCGAAGAGAAGCGACCCGAGGGGTCGACAGTCGACGGAGCCGTCCTCGTGTCGGATGGTCAGCCGGACCCGGCCCGGGTCGACGGCGGTGGGGAGGATGAGGTTGTGGACGGTCTGGGCGCCTGACCGGCGGATCAGGACGGGCTCGATCACCCGGTAGCCGGCCTCGGCAGCGGCCAGCAGTTCGGGAGCCTGGTCGGGATGGCTGATCGGGACGCCCAGAGCAGCAAGGACCCCGACCAGGGACTCGTTGCCGACCTGGACCCGGCGGCGGTCCTCGGTCACGTAGGCGGACTGCACGCCGTACCGGCCGGCCAGGGCGCGGAGGGCACCACGGCCCGGAGGTCGGGCCGGTCCGCCCGCCGTCACAGGGTGGTGCCCGGAAGGTCGGGCGTGGGCGCCGCTTCCCGCCGCCGGGGGGCGGCTGCCGGTAGCACGGCGGTCAGCTTCCCGGTCGCTCGAGATGGAAGATGTGGGCCGAGACGACCGCGGGGTCGAGCTGGATGTAGTTGTCGGCGCCGGTCCAGAGGTAGCGGGCGTCGGTGAGGAGATCGTGAACGGCGAAGGCCTCGACCGGGTCCAGTTGCAAAGCTGCCAGGTCGAGATGGACCGTGCCCCCCTGGGTCGCGAGGGGGTCGAGGTTGACGGCAATCAGGACGGCGTCGTCCCATCCGGGCACACCGGGGCTGCAGCCGGCCGTCTTCGAGTAGACGAGCAGGCGGTCGTTGTCGACGCCGTGGAACCGCAGGGTGCGATTCTGTTGGAGGGCCGGATGGCCGAGTCGGATGGCGTTGACCCGGGCCACCAGGTCGGCAAGGCTGTCGGGCTGGTCGAGGTTCCGGTGACGGACCTCGAACTTGTCGGAGTTGAGGTACTCCTCCGATCCGGGGGTGCGGGGCTGGTGTTCGAGAAGCTCGAAGGCGGGCCCGTAGATCCCGTAGTTCGCGGCCAGGGTGGCGGCCAGGACGAGCCGGGCCTCGAAGGCCGGTCGGCCCCCGTGCTGGAGGACCTCGTGGAGAATGTCGGGGGTGTTGGGCCAGAAATTGGGACGGAAATAGTCGGCCAGCGGGGTGCGGGTCAGCTCGGTCAGGTACTCCTCTAACTCCCAGGCGGTGTTCCGCCAGGTGAAGTAGGTGTACGACTGGGAGAAGCCCACCTTGGCCAGGTGTTCCATGATCCGAGGCCGGGTGAATGCCTCAGCCAGCATGATGACCTCGGGGTGGTCGGCTCGGACGGCGGCAAGGAGCCATTCCCAGAACTGCAGTGGCTTGGTGTGGGGGTTGTCCACCCGGAAGATCCGGACGCCGTGGCCGATCCAGAATTCGAGCACGCCGTGGAGGGCATCCCACAACTGGCGCCAGTCGGCCGTCTCGAAATCCAGAGGCCAGACGTCCTCGTAGCGCTTGGGGGGGTTCTCGGCTGTCCGGATGCTCCCATCGGGGAGACGCCGGAACCAGTCGGGGTGCTCGGTGACCCAGGGGTGGTCGGGGGAGCACTGGAAGGTCAGGTCGAGGGCGACCTCGATGCCCTCGGCGGCCGCCGCGGTCACCAGCCGATCGAAGTCGGCCAGGGTGCCGAGCTCCGGGTTCACGGCGGTGTGGCCCCCGGCGGCGCCGCCGATGGCCCAGGGGCTGCCCGGATCGCCCGGCCCCGCTTCGCCGGCACCGTTGGGCCCCTTCCGGGCGGTGGTCCCGATGGGATGGATGGGCGGAAGGTAGAGGACGTCGAAGCCGAGCCGGGACACGTAGGGCAGCAGGGCCTCCACGTCGGCCAGGGTGCCGGGGCGGGCGGGGTCGGGGGAGGCGGAGCGGGGGAAGATCTCGTACCAGCTGCTGAAGCGGGCCCGGGCCCGCTCCACCTCGACCGGGTAGGCCTCGGAGACGGTGGCCGGCCCCGGGTCGGGGTAGCGGGACATGAGCTCTCCCAGCTCCGGGCTGGTGGCCGGCTCGATGCCGTCGGCCCCTCGGGCCGACGCGACCTCCTCGAGGCTGTCGGCGAGGAGGCTGAGCCGCTGCCGGTCGGGGCCCTTGGCCCGCCTCGCAGCCCGGCGGACCAGGTCGGCCCCGACGAGGAGCTCGACGGCGAGGGGTTGGCCGGCCCCGGCCCGGGCCTCGAGCGCCCTGCGCCAGCTGCCGAAATGATCGACGGTGGCCCAAACGGCAAACTGGTAGCGACCGACCCGCCGCACCGGGAACTCCCCCCGCCAGCGGTCGTTGCCGAGGGGTGTCAGGGGGGCGGAGCGCCACCTGGACTTCGTCTCGCGACGGAAGCGTATTTCGGCAAGGAGTTCGTCGTGGCCGTCGGCGAAGATGTCGGCCTCCACGACGACGGTTTCACCGAGGGACCCTTTGGCCGGGTAGCGGCCGCCGTCGACGGTGGGCCTCACCCCGGTGATGACGGGCCTGGCTCGGCCGAAGGCCTCGGGGAGGGCAGCAGCCGGCTCAGCCATCGGAACCGCCGCTTCGCCTGTACGCACGGTCCACGTACTCACCCACCATGCGTTGGGCGGTGAAGAAGGAGCCGTTCAACGCAATGGCGAAGCGGCAGACGGCGGTGAAGTCATCCGGTCGCCCGTAGTAGAGGGGGGCCACCACCTCGGCCAGGACCCGGTCGAGCTCGGCCCCGTCGGCTGCGTCGACCACGGCGTCACCGATGGGGAGGGTGACCGCGGCCCCCAGGTCGGCACCGATGGCCCAGCCGGTGACGCCTTCGATATGTCCCTCCACCCACCAACCGTCGAGGACGCTGAGGCTGGGGACGCCGTTGAGGGCAGCTTTCATGCCACTCGTCCCCGAGGCCTCGTGGGGAGCCACCGGATTGTTCAGCCAGACATCGACACCGGCTACCAGGAGGGCGGCCAGGCTCATCCCGTAGTCCTCGAGGTAGACGACGGTGACATCGCCGGCCAGCTCCTTCGCGGCGGCGTTGACGTGCTCGATGAGGGCCTTGCCGGGCCTGTCGGAAGGATGAGCCTTGCCGGCGTAGACAACCTGGAGAGGCCCGACCCGTTCGACGAGCGCCCGAAGCGCGTCGGGCCGGGAGAGGAGGAGATCGTTGCGCTTGTACGGGGTGGCCCGTCGGGCCACCCCGATGGTCAGGACTTCGGGGTCGAGGGAGACACCCAGGCGGCGTGCCACTTCGCCGAGGAGCACCTGCTTGGCCTCGGCATGGGCGGTTCGAATCTCTTCGAGGGGGATCCCGCCGGCGTAGCGCAGCATGGTGTTGTGCTCGCGCCAGCGGGGCAAGTGCCGGTCGAAGAGCCGAGCGGTGCTGGGGGCAACCCAGGTGGAGACGTGTACGCCGTTGGTGATGGCGTCGATCCGGTACCGGGGGAACATCGCCCGGGAGACCTCCCCGTGGCGCTGTGCCACCCCATTGACGAAGCCGGAGAAGAACATCCCGAGGACGGTCATGTTGAGGGTTCCATGCTCGAGGCAGCCGATCCGCGTCAATCCGACAGCAAGCTCGGGCCCGAGGACCTCGACCATCACCTGGGGATCGAAGCGGTCGTGGCCCGCCGGTACCGGGGTGTGGGTGGTGAAGGCACAGCGTGCCCGGACCGACTCGATGTCAGCCGATGATGCGTCGGCCACCATCCCGCCGAGCCGGTCAGAGAGGAGGGCCACCGGCACCAGGGAGGCATGGCCCTCGTTGAGATGGTAGGTGGCGATCTCCCCGTGGCCGAGCTCCCGGAGCATGGCTGGGCCGGCCAGGCCGAGGACGGCCTCCTGGGAGAGCCGCTCGACGGGGGGTCCCGCGTAGAGCCGATCGGTGATGGCCTGATCGGTGGAGCTGTTCTCGGAAAGCTGGGTGTCAAGGAAGTAGACGGCAACAGTGGACCCTCCGACACCGGTCAGGACACGTCGCCAAACGCCGACGACCACGGGCCGGCCTCCGATGACCACCTTGACCCTTGTGTCCAGTCGCTCGAGGCGGTCGGCGGGTATCCAGCGGACGGGATGTTCGATCTGACGGCCGGCGGCGTCGAGCTCCTGCCGGAAGAAACCCTGGTGATACAGGAGGGTGACCCCTACGGCCGGCACTCCCATGTCGGAAGCGGCGCGGAGGAAGTCCCCGGCGAGCACGCCGAGGCCACCACTGAACGTGGGGACCTCATCGTCCAGGGCGACTTCCATGGAGAAGTAGGCGACGGTTTCGGCATGCACCCTGTCAAGTGTGGCGCATGGACTTCGGAGTCGCACACCGAGAGGCAGGTCCCGGCACGTCCAAGCGAGGAGCGGAGATCACCGACGAGGTTGCTGCCGGGTGTCACGTCTACGTGGAGACCAGCTTTGGCCGGATGCCCTTGCGTGACCTTCCGATGATGTGACCAACGACCCTTGTAGTTGGTGCGGCCAGGGGGTGACGATGTCCTCGAAGGGTGACGAAGCTCGGGCTGAGCTTGTCCTGTCGAATCGGTCGGAGCAGATCGGAGGCGCTGCTGTGGCCAACTTGTTCGTTTTCGGAATGGCGGTCTTTCTCGGCGGATTGTGCTGGCTGGCCGCACGGGTCGTCCTATGGGCGGCCGAGACCAAAGCTGAATACAGCGAGTTCATTGGACCTCTCCCGGCGGGTGTTCTTGTGGAGATTCCTGACACGGTCCCGTCCGAATGGGTCGAGGCCTACCGGGCGGAGAGAGACGGATGATCGCAAGTCGGTGAGTTGGCACCCCCAGGTCCGTGGCATCGAGGCAAGTTCCCTGTCACCAGTTCGCCGCAACTACCGGGTGCCCGAGACCGCCGGTTGAGTGGGGTGCATGGGAAGAGAGGCGGCCGGTAACGGAGTGTTCTTCACGGCTCGCGTTGAGTGCGGACCGCCGAAGACGGGTCGTATCCATTGCGTTGCTTCCGAAGCTGGTCGCCGGGCGTGCGTACGCACCCCGCTTCGCAGAGTATGGGCCGAGCCTGTGCGTGACCACCCTTCCCTACGGCAGCCGCCCCCGGAGATCACGTGCATCAACCCTTGGCACGACCTGGCAATCGGCGACCGTCTGGCGCGGCCCGGGAACGGAGCATCGGGACGGGGACCCGAGCCTCAACCGGTGCACGTCCCCTGAACGCCGAGAGTGGGCCTCAGCTCACGCAGCGGAGCACTCGAGTCTCTCCGCATCTTCGCCTCCATCACGGAGAGCGCACGTTTCGGACGACCGCCGTCCGTGTCAGGGACGTTCGCCGGCAACGTCTGCGGAAAGCGTCACGAAGATTTCATCCTCGGATTCCCGGGACCCCCTTGCGCCCGTGCGTGCCGGGGAATTAGATGACTGGCGAGGCCGACCGACCAAATCGAGTGGCCGTATGCCGTCCCAGCTGGCGGAGTGTCAGCGAACCGGTTGCACTGGTCCCACGATCGTTGAGGCCGAACGGGACAGCCAGCAGCCAGCAGCCAGTACTCGCTTCCTGCAATTGAGCAGGTCCAACCGAACTCCCCGAAAGGATAGGTAGGTGGTGACCACTTCACTCAGCGATGTGAGAGCGGCCGTGCCCCGTGAGATCGCAGCCGCCGCGCTCTGCAGGGCCCTCGAATGGTCCATACTGTCGGGTGCGCAGGCCGGCACCGGCCCTCTTGCGTCCCGAGCAGTGGCCATCGGTCCTGCGAGCGGCCGTGCCGATAGGCGAGGGCCGAGGCACGGGCACCAGTCCTGGTTCGGCTGCGCAGCACAAGAGCGCGTTGGAATCCACTCACCGAGCCCAGAAGTGAGGCGATGAGAATGAACAGAGCGCGAGGTACGAATGTGTTCTGGCGAAAGCCGGCAGTGTTGATCACGAGCTGTGTCGTCATGGTGGCGGTCAGTGTCGGAGTCGCCGCGGGAGTCGTCGGGCCCGGCCTGGTCATGCAGGCGGGCGAAACCGATCACGTCGCGTGCGCCGGGAGTTGGCTCTCCGTGACCAACAGGGACAAGACGTCGCTGGACCTGCGGTGTGCCACCGGACGCGATCGGAACACCGATCCCACCCCCAACAGGTCCTCGACCGATCCCACCCCCAACACGTCCTCGACCGACACCACCACCACCACGTCCTCGACCGACACCTCCACCACGTCCTCGACCGCCCCCACCTCCACCACGTCCTCGACCGCCCCCACCACCACCACGTCCCCGGCCGGGGGTACCACGCCTTCGTGGTGGCGGCCGCCGACCGGCAACGTGCCATGGCAGTGGGAGATCGACCATCCGCTGGACCTCACCAGTGCCGCGGACATGGGCACCGGTGCCACCCTGCCGGACGGCCAGCCCGCGCCGGACCCGGTCGTGTACGACATTGACGGGATCCTCAATCCGGCCAGCACAGTGGCCGCGCTCCATGCCAAGGAAGACCACGCAATCTGCTACATCGAGGTGGGCACGGCCGGCAACTACTACAGCGCCGGCGAGGAGGGCATCAGCACCACGTACTACGACCAGCTCCAGGCTGCAGGTGAGCTCGGCGACCAGCTGAACGGCTACCCCGAGTACTTCTTGAACATCACCAGCTCCACCACGGTAGGAATCATCGAGTCGATGATCCAACAGCAGTGCGCCGCTAAGGGCTTCGACGCCGTCGAGACGGACCTGGACGAGACGTACTCGGGCTCGGACGGCGCGACCGGCTTCATCATCAGCCAGCAGGCCGAGCAGACCTACATGACGACGCTGGCGGACTACATGCACTCCCTGGGCATGGGCTGGATCGCCAAGAACTTGGACGACACGGGTGACTCGTTCGCCACGCTCATGGAGCCGGTCGCCGATGCCATCATCACCGAGCAGTGCAACCAATACGGCACCTGTGGGGCGCTGAGCGCCTACGAGGGCCAAAAGGCGGTGTTCAACGCCGAGTATGACCTGGCCACGTCGGTGTTCTGCCCGGCAGACAACGCCCTCGGGTTCAATGGAGCCGTGTTCCCCGTGGAGCTCAACGGTGGGAGGAGCCCGTGCCGGTAGTCGACGTCCTCGAGTAGGCCGATTCCGAGCCGGTCGACGCCATCCGGAGCGGCGCAGTGCTCTCGCTGAGCAGAAGCTCGAAGAGCCCGTCTCCGCGGAGGTGGCGCGCTACTCCATCCACCGGGCGGATTGACGGCCCAGGCGCACGATCGAGCAGAAGGTGGACCATGTCGACGGGAGCTGCCTGGGTGCCGCAACGGCAGCGGGCGGGCGTCATTCGTGCCTGTCTCTTTCGGTGGGGCATGCGCGTCGGTTCGAGGGCGGCGGCCAAAGAGGCCCGCTCTTTCTTCGGTGTGAGCGCGGACCCGTCACTGGCGGAGCTCGAGCGGATCATTGAGCACCACCCCGTGCTCCGCATCGCATTCGACGGTCATGCAGACGGCCGACGCGGTTGGGGGAAGTGAGAGCTCGTCCGCCTCCGAGCCTGCTCCTGATCGCCGGCAGGGCGGGGCCACAAGTGGTGGCTCGCCAAGGTTGCTCCGATCGAACTCAGGCGATTGCCTTGCGTCGCAAGGGTGGAAGAGTCGGAGGAGGCACACGGCGTGGTGGCAGTTGGGCCAACAGGTCGGTCGTGGCCTCGGCAATTCTGCGAACGGCCGCTTCGAAGGCAAGCTCGGTGGCGGCCGAGGTGGATTGCACCCCACTGACCTTCCGAACGTACTGACGAGCTGCAGATTCAATCTCCTCAGCGGTCGCTGCCGGCTCCAACCCCCTGAGCGTGGTGATGTTTCGACACATGGGGCAAGGATAGGACGCGGCGGACGATTCTCCCTCAAGTGCTTCTTCGGCGTCCGTAATGCCGAACATGGGCTCGGGCCTCGAAGCTCAGAACATCTGCGCTGGAGGCAGCGACGTCCCGATTCCGCGGCTCCTTCTCTCGCAGTGAGGGAGACAGTCGGATTGGGGATTCATGCAATATCGGGCAGATTCACGCAAACCCGGACGAAATGGGACCTTCGGCTCTTGAAAACGGGCGACGGCAGGTTGACCATGGCGTTACGGAGAGGGGCCGGCGAAAGGAGCAGCGATGTTTGCTCAGGTCGGTGATCAGATCGTCGTCAGTGGGTGCCGGACGGGGCGGCGTGACCGTGCATGCAAGGTGCTGGACGTCGTAAACGCAAGCGGTGATTCCCGCTATGTCGTCCGTTGGGACGATACTGGCAAGCTGGACACGTTCTCCGCGGGGCCTGACGCCACCATTGTGAGCAGCGAGCACGGGCGGCACTGAGCGGTTCGGGGCATTTCCACCCTCGTCGGAGTAAGTATCACCGAAGGCGCGTCCCGTAGGTGCCCCGTCTTGCTGGCCGGGCCAGGGTACCTGGTCAGTTGACTGCGACGAGAAGGACGGGGACGGGGCTCCGATCGAGGATCTCGCGTGCAACAGAGGCGCGGCCGGGATCGGCCGTGTGAGGCCATCCAACGGCAACGAGGTCGGGGTGGAGTGATTCGACGGCGTCGAGTACCTGTGCAGCGGGAGCGCCGATCCGCAGTTCGAGCCGGGCCTGAGGTGCGCCGAGTACATGGCGGGCAAAGAACTCCTGCGTATAGGCCTCGGTTTCGTGTTGGACCTGGTCGGTGAAGCTGGGAATCTCCTCGTCCACGTGTACCACCACGATCTCGAGGCCACCGTCTCCCGACAGTTCGATGGTCCGCTGGAGGGCGTGGGCCTTTCCGGGGCTCCCCTCCATGGCCACGAGGACTCTGCGCAGTTGCTTTGGCGGTTGGGCGTTGGGTGGCACCACGACCACCGGCTTGTCGGTTCGACCGGCGAGCGCCAGCGCGAGGTGCCCAGCCGGCCGGGGACCACCGAGGGCGCCACGGGTCCCGAGCACGAGGGCCACAACGTCCTCTTCGGCCACGGCCAGGGAGAGCTGCTCAACTGGATCACCGGAGAGTGTGCGCAGATCCGCGCCCGCGGTCTCCGCCGAAGCACGTGCCGTCTCCTCGCCGTCCTCGATGACGTGGAGGGCATCCAGCGCTCCGGCGAGGGCCGAGGCCACGGCTTGGGCCATGGCCAGCACGGGGCGCGCGGCGGCAGAATTGTCGATGGCGGCGATGACCTTCTTCATGAAATGGGCTCCCATCTTGGTCCGCGACGACGAAACGCCAGGTTGCCTGGTCCGGTGGCAAACGGTGTGCTGCCGACGACGACGGAAATGCGCTTGTCGGTCCAGATGGAGAGGTGAGATCGTTCCTTGCGGACGCGGACCCTGCTGCCGCGGAACCGCACGCGGATCTCGATGGCCGACCACGACGGAGGTAGGACGGGGTCGACATGGAGCATGCCGCCGCGCGGGCGGAGCCCCATGAATCCGAAGGCGAGTGCCTGCCACGTGCCGCCCATCGTGGCGAGATGCAGGCCCTGGGCGGTGGAGCCCGTCAGGTCGTCGAGGTCGATGCGCGCGGCGATGTGCAGCGCCTCGAGCGCACGGTCGAAGTCGCGCGCCCGGGCATGCAACGAGGCGTGGATCGCCGGGGACAACGAACTGCCGTGAGCGGTGCGGGGTTCGTAGAAGCGGAGGTTCGGCTCGAGGCTTCCGGCGACCGCCTCGTCGGGGAGGAGGTGGTGGATCATGAGGGCGTCTGCCTGCTTGATCACCTGTGCGCCCCGGGTGCGCTCGGCCCCGAGCAGCAGATCGGCAGCGATCGGACGACGAGGGGCAAGCTCAGCGATGACCAACGGCTCGAGCCGGCCGAAGCCGGCGAATTGTTCGTAGATACCAGTGTCGGCGTCATAGCCGTCGTACAAGGCGTCGGCGAGCTCGAGCCAGCGCCGCCGTTCGCGGGGATCGCCATCGTCGCCATCGTCGGCTGCTTCAACGACCTCTGCAGCACGGCGCATGTTCCAGCGCGCCATCGCGTTGGTGAAGGCGTTATCGTCCACGGGCTCGTGGTATTCGTCTGGCCCGACGACTCCAAAGATATGAGCACTACCGTCCGGTTCAACCCGGATCCGCGATGCCCAGTAACGAGCCGTCTCCACAAGGATTCGGCGGCATGGCCCACGGGCGAACTCGTCGTCGCCCGACCAATCCACATAGCAGCACGCCGCCCACGGCACCTCGGCGACGATGTGCTCCTCGAGTTGGCCGGTGCGGATGGGTACGATCTGCCCTGATCTGTCCCGGGCACTCGTCGGTGTGACATCGTGTCCGGTGCGGGCGGACTCCCACGGAAAGCGAGCTCCGGCGCGGCCAGCGGCGCGCGCCGCCTCGAGGGCGGCGGGGAGCCGTCGGAGGCGGTACTCGAGCATGGACCGTGCTGCCGCCGGATGAGTAGCGGCCAAGAAGGGGAGGACGAAGGTGTCCGCGTCCCAGAACACATGGCCGCTGTAACCCGTCCCGGTCAGGCCACGGGCGCCGACGGGCGCCTCCCCGCTGTCAGCGACCGATGCCATCAGGTGGAAGAGCGCGAAGCGGATGCCCAGTTGCAACTCGTCGTCTCCCTCGATGACCACGTCGGCATCCTCCCACCGGCGCGCCCAGGCCTGGCGGTGCTCGGTCAGTAATCGGTCGAAGCCGATGGCGGCGGTCTGGCCGACCGCATCGACGGCAGGGGAGGGGTCGGGGAGGGCGTCTGCATCGGCACGGTAGACGGCCACGCGGTCGAGGACCCTGCTGCCGGCCTCGGCTCCATCCACCGGGCGTGGTCTGGCGGACCGGGTCTGATTGGCCGCCGCCACGATCCCGCCGGTGGAAGCAGCGACCCGAATCCAGGTGGTGTCGCCGACGCGGCCGTGATCGTAGGCTGGGTCGTCCGCCGGGGGCAGCAGTGGCCGGCCGAGGCGGAAGGTATGCTGAAACTGGCTACGTAGGACGGCGGTCGTCGGCCGGGCGAGTGAGACGAACCGTACGCTCTCCACGGCGTCGCCCTCGGCGCCGGCGCTCTCGTGCAGGACCCCTGTCCTCAAGTCAAGGACCCGCCGTAGCGGAGCCCCTACTGCCCACTTGCCCAACTCGAAGGCGACGGGGCCGGTGAGCAGGTGGGTATCGGCGCCGTCCCCTTCGTAGACGCCCGTGGCGATCACCCAAGGGTGCCGGCTGGGATGGCTGGTGAGAGGCGCACCGCTCATGCCGACGTGGCCGTCAGCCAGGGTGAGTAGTGCCTCGTGGACGCGCTCGGTTTCGATGTCGAAGCCCTCGATGTCAAGGGTCCAGCCTGCCCAAGCGGTGGCCCCGGGGAGGGCCCGCCGGCGACGCCGGCGAAACTGGTCAGCGAGCAGCTGGTGCACACGCGCCGCGCCGCCAGTGAGTGCCAGCATCCCAGACCGGGGTGAACCCCGGCCGCCATTGACCAGGACGACGGTCGCCGCCCGGACGTCGGGGACGATGACGGGCGCGGGACGATGGGGGATCCCCGACAACCCATCGACCACCGTCAGCACCGCCTGCGGGTCGACTCCCCGCCGCCACAGCTCTTGGAGCACGACGAGCGCTACATCCCCGGCGTCCTCGAGGGCGATCTCCACTGTGCTGCCTTCGACCACCACCCGAGGGTCCTCGAGCCCGACCTGCCGAGCCGCCTCCACGGCGAGGTCTGCGAGGTGGGTCACACCGGGGATCCCATGGGCCAACAGGAACTGTTTGAGTCTCGACCATGTCAGTGGTAAACCCGGGTCCCGTATCAGTTCGACGCTGATCCTGGGGGACCCGACTGTGCGAGGGAGCGACGAGGCTTCAATTCCCAGCCCAGCCAGCCTCTCGGCAAACGCCTCCCCGGCCTGGTCGAGGACGACGAGGTTCAGGTCGGGCTGCGGCGGGTCCAAGCGGTGGACGCCCGAGTGATCGACGGCGGCGGTACCAGTGCCACCGCTGTCGGCGACAATGAGCGCAGGTGCACCGGTGGAGGGTTTCCTCAGTCGTTCGGACAACCTGTCGACCGGGGCCGGGGCCAGCCAGGCGACAGGCATGCCGGCTTCACACAGGGCCAGCAGGTCCTGCTCAGTGCGTGCAGAGATGGACGCGGTGGCACTCCATAGGACGATGGCCTCGAACCGCCGGTCCAATCCAAGTGGCAGCGCGGAGAGGCTGCTGCGGGTGGGGGTGTGTGAAGCGTGTTCGTCCTGGTCGGTCCGGCTGCGGGCGCTCATGTCGGCTTTGGAACTGCGTGGTCCGGTCGCCGAGCAGAGCTGTGGTGGGCGGTGAGCACGAAACGATGCTCGCTCACAACGTGGGCCCGGGGATGGGATACCACCGGCGCCGGTCGAGCCGTGACCGCTCTCGTCCTCCCGGCACGCACTGAACCGATGGGCCCCGGGGCACTCCTCGTGCTCGCGCACCACCACGGGCTTCTTCGCGACATGCGCTGAGACTGGTCGAGCATTTCGGGACCGCCCTCTGCTGCTCAATGTCGGTTCAGGGAGTAGCTGCTCGAAAGAGGTTACTCGACACAAGGCCGAGAGGACCGTCCGATTGAAGGCAGGGTGCCTGGTGTTCGCTCCGTCCAGTGCCGGTCAGCCTGCGGTTTCGTGTAGCGGTCGGCACCGGTCAACCACTTGCCGCGTCCGTCACGGAGGTCAGGTACCGGCGGGCTGCGACGGAACCGTGCCAGCTGCCGACGCCGGAGATCTCGCCCCGGTCGCCGTGGGGTGGATCAGGTCGAGAAGCAGCCAGAGCGTCGTCCTGCCCGACCGGGCCTATTCCACATGGCCAGCGACCTCGCCTTCGGCGTCGACTGCGGAGGCTCGTGATGCATCATGTGCCCAGCTGGTCGAACTGAGCACATCTGGCTCTCCTGACGTATCCGTGGGTCGGTCACGCAGCTTCCTGACGACCGGGTAGCGGCGGGCAGTAGCCGCCTCGGTCAAGCAGGCACAATGCGATGAGGTTGTCGGTCGACTTGAACCCGTAGGC
>Ga0224558_1000237_pt1 | contig 65739 bp, 56 predicted proteins | sample 714S32024metaG_FD_180682 | JGI IMG/M metagenome (GOLD analysis project Ga0224558, IMG submission 180682) | Peat soil microbial communities from Stordalen Mire, Sweden - 717 S3 20-24 | ecosystem: Environmental > Terrestrial > Soil > Wetlands > Peat | place: Sweden: Norrbotten County, Stordalen... | reverse complement strand
TCCAGCAGTGCGGCGGACTCGACCTCGATCCCATCTGCGCCGAGCTGACCTACGGACTGGAGCGCCTCTGCGCCTTCATGCAAGACGTGGACTCGGTCTACGACGTGGTCTGGGCGCGCGATCCGGAGACCGGCGCGGTGGTGACTTATGGCGATGTCCGGCTGACCGAGGAACTGCAGTACTCTGTTTACAACTTCGAGGACGCGGATGTGGAGCGGCTCTGGGCGCACTTCAACAGCTACGAGGCCGAGGCGCAGGCACTGCTCCAGCGAGCCGGGGCGTTGCTGGCGGATGAAAAGGCCACCGCCAAGGAAAAGCTGCGCTTCCCGCTGATGTCCACATACGAATTGGCGCTCAAATGCTCCAACCTCTTCAATCTTCTGGATGCGCGCGGAGCCATCAGCGTCACGGAGCGCGTGGGCATGATCGCCCGCATTCGCAATCTGGCCATCGGCGTGGCCAAGGTGTACGCCGCGCAGCAGACTTCTTGATGCGCCGTGATTCTGAATCTCCCAATGCTCTGTCATCCTGAGCGACCGAAGCGAAGCGGAGGGAGTCGAAGGACCTGCGGTTGAGTCGCTCGCACAACCACCATTCGTCCCGGAGGGACGAATCGAGAATAGCCCAGGAGAAGCGCAGCGCACTCCTGGGTGCAGATACACCGGATTCGCAATGCGTCCCGTAGGGCCGCGGCGAATCCAATTCAAGAATTGCCCTTTGGAAAGCAGAAACACAATGGCAGATTTTCTAATTGAGATTGGGCTGGACGAGGTTCCCGCCCGCATGATAGCGAAGGCTGAACAAGACCTATCCTTGTGTGTCAAAAACCTGCTGACACGAGAACGCCTCCTCACCGTTAAGGGCAGTACTTTGTGGGAGGACGGCACGCGTTTTGAAAACGGCGTCCCGGTTTCAGCAGGGTATACGGTCAACGGCGAATACGTCATCAAGAGTTACTCAACCCCACGTCGTCTCACCGTGTACGTAAGAGATGTAAATCTCAAACAGGATGATTTTAAGGAGCAGCTTATTGGCCCCTCATGGAAGGTAGCCTTCAAGGACGGCGCGCCAACCCCCGCTGCCGAAGCCTTCGCCAAAAAGGCCGGCGTCGCGGTTGCGGCTCTCGAAAAAGTCACCAACGCCAAGGGAGAGTATGTTGGCGCAACGGTCAAGAGGCAAGGTCGCGCGGCTTCTGAGTTGCTCGCCGCCGAACTGCCCAAAGAAGTTCTCGGCCTCTACTGGGCCAAAAATATGTACTGGCGCGCGGGCAAGCCGGAGCGCTTTGTGCGGCCTGTGCGCTGGGTTGTTGCGCTGCTGGATTCTGCTGTTGTCCCGCTGGAGATTGCCGGCATCAAGGCTGGCAATGCGAGCCGCGGCCATCGTGTGTTGCATGGCGAAAAGCCTGTCGTTATCGCTAAGCCAGCGAACTACGCTGAAGCGTTGCGCAAGGCATTTGTCATCGTCGATGTGGCCGAGCGCAGAGAGTCGATTCGCAAGGCACTCGATGCGGCGACTAGTACCGTAGCCAGCGCGCGCTTGCTCAAAGATGAAGAGCTAATCAAGACCGTCGTCCATCTGACTGAGTGGCCTACGGTGGTGCTGGGCAACTTCGAGCCGGAATATCTGGAGTTGCCTTATGAGCTACTAGTCACCGTGATGCGCGACCACCAGAAATATTTTGCATTGGTACCTCAGGATAAAGTTTTAATTCAGGCATTGGCTCCGCAATATAATGACTTGCTGCCACATTTTCTTGCAGTCCTGAATATCGAAGTAGACGATGAGGGTCGTGCCGTCATCCGCCACGGGAACGAACGAGTCTTGCGTGCGCGCTTCAAGGACGCCCGCTTCTTCTGGGACTTCGACCAGAAGATTTCGCTCACTGACCGTATCGAGAGCCTGAAGAATGTCACCTTCCAGAAGGAACTCGGCAGTTATTACTCGAAGATGACTAAGAGTATGCACGTCGCATACAAACTTCATGAGACCTTGAAATCGCGCGGATTTTCGGGTTATAGCTATGAGCAGCTGAGGAAGGCCGTCGAACTTGCCAAAACCGATCTGACTACAGAATTAGTCAAAGAGTTTACCGAGTTACAGGGAGTGATCGGCGGACTCTATGCAAAAGCGCAGGGATTGGGCGATACGGTTGCTCAAGCCATCTATGATCAGTACACGCCAGCATTCATTCAGGACTCAATTCCAAGAACCGTTGAGGGTCAGTTGCTCGGCCTGGTCGACCGCATACAAACCATTACCGCGATGTTCGGTATAGGCAATGCGCCTACTGGATCGAAAGACCCCTTCGCGCTACGCCGTGCCGCAAACGCCGTGATCAAGATATTGGCTGAATCAGAATTGCCGCTAACACTGACCGATGTAGTTGAAGCCAGCGTTATTGAAGTGAGTAAAGAAGATAAGGCAAACAAAGAGCAGGTTGCGTCCTTCCTGCGCGAGCGGTTGAATTTTTATTTGAAGGATGTGCGCGGCTTCGCCTACGACGTGGTCAGCGCCGTCCTGGCTGCTGGAGCCGATGATGTGCGCGACGCCATCGACCGCGCCGAAGCGCTTTCCGCAGCGCGCGAGTCCGCAGATTTCGCCGCCATCTCCGCGGCCTTCAAGCGCATCAAGAACATTTTGCGCCAGGCCGAGGAGAAACACTTCGCCCTCGGCTCGCCAAAGGACGTAAAGCTCGCGCCGGAGGCGCAGCAGCTTGTGGCAGCCGCTGCCGCGCTTGTGCCGCAAGTGGCAAAACTCCGTGAGAAGCGGGCCTATGGCGAAGCACTGGCCGCTATCGCCACGCTTCGCCCGGTGGTGGATGCCTTTTTCGACAAGGTGATGGTGCTCGACAACGATGCGGCAATTCGCGGAGCGAATCTGGGCCTGATCGACGAAGTGTTGCGCGGTTTCTCAGGCATCGCCGACTTCAGCGAGATCGTGACGGGATAGAGTTGTTTTTTCGCCTGCAGGTTGGGGTTCGTAGCTTCCCACGTTTGCGACAAAAATATGTCGCAAAGATGGGGCACGGAGCTTTTGTGCGACTAACTGAAGTGCGGATTGAGAGTTGTGGTCTCCCAGGTTCCAAAATCGGGCCCCTTCGACAGGCTCAGGGCAGGCTCTGGGGCACACATTTCCAGTGATTTCTCGCTGCATCTCCGGTTCGCATCGTCCGTCTACAATTAGTAGAGATGTCCGACACCCTTTATCTGAGTCTTTGGTACCCCAATCTGCTCTTGGCTGCGCTCCCCGACAAGCTGACGGCGGTGCTGGGCGCGTTTGCCTCGCACGGCGGAGAGAAGCGGATCTATTCGGCAACCGTATGGCCGGTGAGCTGGAATGAGCCGCCGGTCTTTCAGCAGATTTATGGACGCAGAGTTGGATCGGGCGGTGATGGAGCCGTTGAGCTGGGCGCGGAGCCGCGCTTTGCGGCCGAAGAAGCGCTCGAACTGCTGCACGACGATTTCGCCTACGAGTTCCAGATCGGCTGGAGTTTGTGGGAACTGGAAGAGTTGGCCCCACCGCAGGTGGCACGCTGGGCGCGGGAGCCGCGGCTGGTGCGGGTAGTGTGCTTTGGTCCACTCTTTGAAGAAGGGACTTACGAGGCCGACGGGCACATTCGCATCGACTTTGGCTCGGATACGCCCTTCCTTGAAGAGGATCTGGAATTGGACTCCGTGGCCGCTCGTCACGTGGAAGAAAATGTGCGCCAACTGGTGGAGTTGACCGCGGCCGTCGAGAAGGCATCCGGGGCCACGGCGCGGCTGTTGTGGAGCGAGTTGGGCGAGAGCCTGGCCGCAAGGCTGGCTGCAAGGCTATCGACTCTGGTTGGGGGAGCGAACTGACGGTGCGACTGACCATTGAAAAATTACGTGCGCTGGTGCTCGGCGCGGCAGTTCTGCTGCTGGTGGCGTTAGGGGTGTTTCTGGCCGTGGGCAAGGGCAAGAATCCCTTCAACCGGCGCGATCTGCCTCAACGGCTGGGCATTGAAATCCAGCAGGAGGCCAACGGGGTCACCTACACTCAGGCGCACGGCGGTCGCACTCTGTTCAAGATTCACGCCTCAAAGGTGGTGCAGTTGAAGCAAGGCAACGCCATGCTGCACGACGTGAAGATTGAGTTGTATGGCGAAGACGGCAATCGGGTGGATCGCATTGAAGGCGGCGATTTTGAGTACAACCAGCAGGCTGGTATTGCCGTTGCCGCCGGGCCGGTGGAGATTACGCTGATGCGGCCGGGCGTGGCGCCGGCCATTGCGCCCAAGACGGCGGCAGGTCAGGCTGTGAGCGAGAAGATGAAAGGCGCACTCGTGGCCTCTGTTGCTGAAGCTGCCGCGCGCGGAGAGATTCATGTCAAGACCAGAGGCCTTATCTTCGACCAGAAGAGTGGAGTAGCCAAGACCAGTCAGCACGTGGATTTTTCCATGGTGCAGGGGACCGGCAGTTCGATGGGCGCCACCTACGACTCCGACCAAGGCCTGCTGGTGCTGGACCACGCGGTGGAACTGACGACGCGACGCGGCACACAGACAGTTCAGATTCACGCCCAGCACGCGGTGTTCGAGCGTCAAACCCAGTTGTGCCTTCTGCGCGAGGCCACAGCCGACTATAAAGGCGGAGAAGCAAAGGCCGGCGATGCGAAGGTCCTCTTCCGCGAGGACGGATCGGCGGTGCGTCTGGATGCGATGAATGGGTTCACGCTGGCGACTGCGACCGGCGGCCATCTGGCCTCGCCCATCGGGCATATGGAGTTTGACGAACACAACCAGCCTCGCCACGGCCACATGGAAGGCGGGGTCGTCATGGACTCGGTGAGCGAGAATGCAGGCCGGAAGCGGCAGATGCACGGAACCTCTCCCACTGCGGAGCTGGAATTCAACGCGCAGGGCCAGGTGCGTCACGCACACCTGGAACAGGGCGTGACGATGGATAGCCTGGAACTGAGTCAGGTCCAGGACGAGCCGTCAGGCCAGCAGTTTCGGCTGAGCCGCCACTGGCGTTCGCCCATTGCCGATATGGAGTTCCGCGAATCTGCTCGTGGACATATTGAACTCAGCTCAGTGCATGGCACCGGCGGCGTGGTGGTTACGGGCGAGAGCCAGCGCGGCACGGGAGCGGTCGTTCCCTCGCGGCTATCGGCGGACGAAGTGACGGGTCAGCTGGGGCCGGGCTCGGTGTTAACCGGACTAAACGGGGTTGGCCACGCGAGTATCGAGGAGACCACCGAGACGGGAACCCGGCAGACCACCAGCGGAGACCGGCTCACGGCGCATTTCGCGGCTACGACGCCAACCGCAAAACGCGGAACGGGCGGTGATGCGCAGCTTCAATCGGCCACCGTCGAGGGCCATGTGGTGTTGACACAGACGCCGGCAGTCAAGCCCGGCGCACCGCCGCAGGCGCCGATGCATGCTACCGCAGGCCGCGCCGACTACGAAGGACAGGGTGAGTGGCTGCATCTGACCATAACGCCGCGCGTTGAAGACGGCGCCCTGCAGCTTACCGCCGACAAGGTGGACGTTTCCCGCGCCTCCGGCGATGCCTTTGCGCATGGCAATGTGAAGGCCAGTTGGATGAATAGCAACCGCCAGCCGGGAAAACCCGCAGGCAACCAGAGCGTCGTGGCTCTGGTCGGGCAGGGTCCGGCGCATGTCGTTGCAGCGGAGGCGCAGTTGCGTCATGCGGTCGGCGGAACGACCGGCGAAGCCACCTTCCGCGGTCATGCGCGGTTGTGGCAGCAGGCCAATTCGGTGGCCGCGCCGGTGATCGTGCTGGACCGCGAGCGGCAAACGCTGCTGGCGCGCACCACGGATGCGTCTGAACCGGTGCGGGCCGTGCTGCTCAGCGCGGGCGGTGCAGAGCCGGGGTCAGACTCGGCCAAGGGGCCAGGAAATTCCAATCAGCCTTCGGTAATCCGAGTGCGCGGGGGCGACCTGAAATATTCGGATGCCGAACGCAAGGCGGTGATGCACTCGGGCATTCTGGGCATGGTGGTGACTGAGACCGGAACGGCGACCTCAACCTCCAATGAAGTTGAGGTGACGCTGCTGCCTGCAAACAAGGTCAAGGACAGCGGCCAGGCCGAGGTGGACCACATGACGGCCCGCGGCCACGTAGTGTTGACCAGTGAAGGCCGGCGCGGAACCGGCGAGCAGTTGGTCTACACCAGCGCAACCGGCGAGTACGTTCTGACCGGAACCGCCGCCGCGCCACCGAGAATGTCCGATCCGTCGCGGGGTACTGTGAGCGGCGAGGCTTTGATCTTCCATGGCCGCGATGATAGTGTCAGTGTCGAAGGTGGCGGACAAAAGACCACGACCGAGACCACGGCGCCGAAGTGAGTACGCAAGAGAGAGTTTGAAGGGGTGGTGGAAGCAAACCTCATGGATACATTGATTGCCGAGAGAATCGGCAAGAGCTATAAGGGACGGCAGGTGGTCCGCGCGGTTGACTTGAAGATCTCGCGCGGCGAGGTGGTAGGGCTGCTGGGGCCGAACGGCGCCGGCAAAACCACCATCTTTTACATCATCGTCGGGCTGGTCGAGCCCGATGGAGGACGCGTGCTGGTGGACTCAACCGAGATCACCGGGATGCCGATGTACCTGCGCGCGCGCAACTTTGGGATTAGTTATTTGCCCCAGGAACCTTCCGTCTTTCGCAAGTTGACCGTCGAGGAGAACATTCTGGCGGTGCTGGAGGTGCAGCCGCTGAACGGCCGTGAGCGCCGGGCGCGGACCGAGCGTCTGATTCACCAGCTCAATCTAGGCCACATCCGCACCACCCGCGGCTACGCGCTCTCCGGCGGCGAGCGGCGCCGCGTGGAGATTGCGCGCTCGTTGTGCATCCAGCCCAACTTTATCCTGCTCGACGAGCCGTTCAGCGGCATTGATCCCATTGCCGTGCTGGAGCTGCAAAAAATTATCTTCGATTTGAAGGCCAGCGGTATCGGAGTCCTGATTACCGACCACAACGTGCGCGAGACCTTGAGCGTGACCGACCGGGCTTATATCATCGCCGAAGGGAGGATATTCCGCTCCGGGACGCCACACGAACTGGGCAATGACGTGGAGGTGCGGCGGGTTTACCTGGGGGAGGGTTTCACGCTTGGGTGAGGAGAGCCTCTGGCAGGCAAGGATGGAAGGCGCGTTGTTCGCAATTTGCCTTCCGTCAATCTCTTAACATTCAAGGCGTACTCCGCATTCCAGAGAGAGATTCCCGGATTGAGCTTAGCCCAATCCGGGACAGTTGAATCATTGTGAGGCATTTTGACCTTTAGCATTTTTCTTACTTCAGTACACTGACGGTAAGTCTAAACAGGAATCGAGTTTCATCGTATGACGTTGCTACAACCAAAATTGAACGTGAAACTCTCGCAACGCCAGATCCTGACTCCTGGACTGATGCAGATGGTGAGCGTGCTTGCGCTCAACAAGATTGAACTGAAGGAGATGATCGATGCCGAGATGGTTGAAAATCCCGTCCTGGAGGAGATTGACGAGACGGTTCCGATGCTGGATCAGGTTGCGAGCCGCGAGGAACGCCTGGAACGCGGAGTTGAGGAGCGCATCGCCGAGGAGCCCGCGACCCCAGTTAAGGATCCGTTTAACGAGGTCGACTTCGGAACGTACTTTAAGGACTACCTGGACCCCGGTTACCGCACACAGCCGGAGTACGAAGAGAATGAAAAGCCCTCGTATGAGAACTTTCTCTCCCAGCCTACGACTCTGGCCGATCACCTGGCGTGGCAGTTGGGAGCTCTGACCCTGGAGCCGGATTTGCACGAAGGGGTAGAGTTCGTCATCGGCAATCTGGACGAGGACGGATACCTGGCAGGCAGCGAAGAAGAACTGGCTGCAGCCTTCAGACAATCCTCAGACGATACGGAAAAGGCGGCGGCGCTGGAACTGCTGCGCCGCGGCATCGACCTGGTGCAGCATCTTGACCCGGCCGGCGTGGGCGCCCGTGACCTGCGCGAGTGCCTGCTGATCCAGATTACCGCTCAGCAACATGAGTTTGCCCAGTTGTTTACACGGCAGGCGGCCGGCGCGGACACGTTAGAGGAGGATGTCCATCGCAGTTTCCGCGCAGAAGCCGAGGCGCACATCGAGGAGCGGCGGCGCAGCATTGAGGTAGCCGCGCTGATTGTGGACCGACATCTGCACCTGTTGCAGAAACGCGATGTGAAGGACCTGGCGCGAACGGCCCAGATTACCTCCGACGAGGCGCATGCTGCAATCGAGTTTATCCGTACGCTTGATCCCCGGCCCGGCCGCCAGTTCAACCGAGAGCAGTCGCGGCTCATTGAGCCGGACGTGGTGTTTGCCAAGCGCGACGGCGCATGGGTGGTCACCATGAACGAGGAGGATCTGCCCAGCCTGCGGCTCAGCCGGCGTTACCGGCAGATGCTCACCGCCGAAGGCACCGACAAAGAGGTGAAGGAGTACGTGAAGGAGCGCTTCCGCTCCGCGCTGCAACTCATGCGCAATATCGCCCAGCGCAAGAGCACCATCCTGCGAACGTGCGAAGTCATTGTGCGCCGCCAGCAGGATTTTCTCGATAAGGGCATTGAGGCGCTCAGGCCGATGATGATCAAGGAAGTGGCCGAGGAGATCGGCGTTCATCCCTCGACGGTCAGCCGCGCCGTAGCCAACAAATACGCGCACACCCCGCAGGGAGTCCTGGAGTTGCGCTCCTTCTTCTCCGAGGGCTCGAACGGACCCGAAGGCGCTGACACGCCGCTGTTGGTGCTCAAGCGCAAAGTTCGCAAGCTCATCGCCGAGGAGGACCCGCGCCATCCGCTCACCGACGATCAGCTTGCCGCCACACTTCAGTCCCAGGGCATTCAACTGACGCGCCGTACCGTGGCCAAGTACCGCGAAGACATGAACATCCCCAGCACTCACCAGCGCCGACAACGCGACGGGTAGGAGTATTTGCCAGTTCTCAGTTTTCAGTTGTCAGTTTGGTTATTCGCAATTTGGGCGTGTAGTCAATCGCTTTCTCTCGGCCGCCCCCCGATTGAAGTTCAATGCAGCGCACTGACAACTGACAACTGACGACTGATCGTTATACAATCCGAAGTTCTCCAGCCGGAAAATCCTGCTGCGAGAATGAACGTAAGAGCGGAGGTTGACAATGGAAGTGGAATACACCGCCAGAAAAGTGAGAATCTCCAGGGATCTGCGTACTCTGGCCGAGGAGGGGATGGAACGGATTGCCCTCATCCTGGGCAAGAGCGCGCGCGCCAGCATCGTTTTCAGCGCGCTGAAACGCCTGCAAATTGTCGAAGTGACCATTCAGGCCCGGCTGCGCACCATTGTGGCCGAGGGCGAGGCAGAATCGCAGCAGTCTGCGCTGCGCCAGGCCATCGCACACGCTGAAAGCCAGGCGCGCCGTCACCGGGACCGGAGAATGGCCATCAAGCGAAAACCCCAGCAGGAGAAGGCGCTTGCCGCGCCTTCGGCAGCACGGCCCAAAGCCCGCACCGCCCAGCCCGAGGCGGACGACACTGAGGAGAAACCAGTCCGTGCCGGCACAAAGCTCCGCGCGGCCATAGCCGTGCACTCCTTTCCGGCCCGCAAGGCGGTCGTTGAACCGCGCATTGTCACCAACGGCGATGCCTTTGCCCTCCAGCCCATGACCATGGAGGAGGCCGTCAAAGATGCCGAGTTCCGCGACCGCGACCTGCTGATCTTCCACAATCCAGCCGGAGAACTGTTCGTGCTCCACCGCCGTCGCGACGGCCAGTTGGAGCTGGTGGAGATTCCTTAGAGCATTTGGACCACCTGATTTGGGAGTATTCTGAGCCTGCGCAGGTTTGACTACGCTGGACGGGTCGAAGGCATATTGGCGCTGCGCAGCCAGGGGAAGGAATCAAGCCGGATGCGGTCCTTCTCTGGAGGAGTGTACGTTTGAATCTTCCCGATAATTCGGACGCCGCCCAACAGCGGCTGGTAGAGGATGTGCTGGCCAGCATTCCCGAGGCTGTATGCGTGGTGCGCAACTACCGCGTGCTGTATGTCAATGCAGCCTTCACACGTATCTTCGGCTATACCGCCGAGGAAATCCACGAAGGCAACCTGCAGGACTTCATTGTGCCCCAGACGCGCGAGAAAGAGAGCGCACAGGTGAACAAGGACGTGGACCGTTATGGCTTCGCGTCGCTCGATACAGTGCGCAAAAACAAGGATGGCAGGCTTGTGGATGTGGCTATCGAAGCCGGGCCGCTGTTGGTAAACGGAAACCGGGCCGGCTACGTCATCAGTTACCGCGACATTAGCGAACGCAAGCGCTTTGAAGCCAGGCTGCAGCATGATGCCCTGCATGACGCGTTGACTGGATTGCCCAATCGCGCACTATTTCTGGACCGTCTGAGCCTGGCGTTCACTCAAAGGTCGCGGCGCCTTGGCCAGAACTGCGGCGTGCTCTTTCTGGACCTGGATCGCTTCAAGAAGATCAACGACACGCTGGGCCATGCGGCGGGCGATGAGTTGCTGATAGCCGTTGCCGAGCGGCTGCGCAGCGCGCTACGCCCGCAGGATACGGCAGCCCGCCTGGGCGGCGACGAGTTCGCCATCCTGGTGGAGAACATTCTGTCGGTTTCCGGAATGGAAATTGTGGCCACCCGCGTACTGGAGGCGATGGAGCGCGACTTTGAGGTGGGCGGACACACGATCCACATCGGCGCATCGATTGGCGTGGCCATAGCCGGGCCAGACCACGCGGTCCCCGAGCTGCTCATCCGCGACGCCGACTTTGCCATGTATCGCGCCAAGCAGGACGGCGGAGGGCGCTTCGATATTTTCGACAAGCAGTTGGAGTTGCATGTTGCCAGCCTCCAGGAGCGCGACCGCGAGTTGCGCCAGGTACTGGAGAAGCGCCTCTTCGAGATCTGGTATCAGCCGATCTTCCGTCTTCAGGACGGAAAACTGGAGGGCTTCGAGTCCGTGCTCTGCTGGCGGCGGGAAGACGGTTCAGTGGCGAGTCTCAGCGACCTGCTGCCCCTGGCCGAGGAGACAGGGCTTTCCATCAGCCTGGGCCGCGAAACGATGGAGGCGGTCTCGAAGCAGTTGCGGAGCTGGACCGAAGCTCTGCCCAGTATTGGCCTGACTTTGGCCATTAACCTGACGCAGCGGCAGTTTTATCACCCCGATTTGATTGCGCACGTGAAAAGGATGCTGGCAGCCAGTGGGGTTGATCCGGCGCGGCTCCTCTTTGAAGTAGAGGAGAGCGCGTTGAGCGAGAATCACGGTGCTGCCCTGGCGATTGTTGAGCGACTGCTGGGATGCAATCTCCACCTGGCGGTGGACAACTTTGGCTCCGGACTGGCGCCGTTGAACCAACTGGTGCGGTTGCCCATCGACGTGCTGAAACTTGACCCCGGTTTGACCCCGGCTGCAACCCGGTCCGGCCGCCAGGTGGCCGTCCTGGAGTCGCTGATTCAATTGGGGTTAAAGCTGGGCGTGCAGGTGGTGGCGCAAGGCATCGAGAGCCCGGAGCAGTTGGAAGCGCTCATCCGCATGGGTTGCGAGCTGGGCCAGGGCCCGCTACTGTCGCCCGCTTTGCAGCCCTTGCAGGCCCAAGAACTGGCTGAGCAAGGCTCCTGGAAGCTCCCGCACCATGCCTGACGAACGATCTTTGCCCGCCGACGCGAAAAATTATCTCTTCATCGAAGTGGAATAATTTTGCGAGAAATTGGGCGATTCCGGGTGCGGCTTCGCTCACCGTAGCAGAGCGAAAATGCCGTCTTCGGTGTAGGATGTTGCACATGACGCCTTCCAAGCCTGCCTCCCGGGCAGCCTCCTCGCGCCGGGCCACCAAACCCGCCACGCAAACCCCCAGCAAGGAGCTGGTCATCGTCACTGGCATCTCCGGCGCGGGCAAAGCCTCGGCTCTCAAGGCATTTGAGGACCTGGGCTATCACGCCGTGGACAACCTGCCCCTGGAGCTACTGCCCGATTTTGCCGTCCTGGTGGAAAAATCCGCCGAATTTCAAAGCGCGGTTATCGTGGTGGATGTCCGCGAGGGCCAGACCCTGGACCGCCTTCCGGAGATTCTCAAACGGGTGAAAAAGCTGCTGCGTACACGCGTAGTCTTTTTGGATGCGCAGGACGCGGTGCTGGTGAGGCGCTACTCTGAGACGCGGCGGCCGCATCCGCTGGGCCGGCAGGAGACGGTCTCCCGCTCCATCGTCGAAGAGCGGCAACTACTGGACCCCATCCGAAACGTTGCCGACACGCTGATCGACACCTCGAACTACAACGTGCACGAGCTGCGCGCCAACATCCAGGACAGATTTGGCCAAGAAGAGGAGACCAAGCGTCTGTTGGTCAGCTGCCTGAGCTTCGGTTTCAAGAACGGCGTGCCGCTGGACGCGGATATGGTCTTTGATGTGCGCTTTCTGCCCAATCCCCACTTTGTGCCGGAGTTTCGCAAACTGACCGGCCTGGACCCCAAGGTGGCCGCCTATGTGCGCAAATTTCCGCAGACCAAAGAGTTTCTCCGCCGGGTTACAGACCTGTTGCTTTACCTGCTGCCGCACTACGTTGAGGAGGGAAAGAGCTACCTGACCGTAGCCTTTGGCTGCACCGGCGGCCAGCACCGCAGCGTGATGATGGTCGAGGAGATTACCGCAAAACTGAAGCGCGCCGGCTACCAGGTCAAGGCGCTGCACCGGGATACGCTGCGGTGACCGACAATCTCATTCTGATTACCCTGCTGGTCAAGCTGGGCGTGGTGGCATCGGTGGCCAGCGTGCTGGCGCGGGTTACCACATTCCGGCGGCTTTTCTTTGCCGAGCAGCGCCGTCCTGCCCAAACTCTGGCATTGCTGGCGTTTTTCCTGGTGCCGCTGACACTGGGCGTGTGGATTCGCATCACAGTACCCAACTTCCTGGCTGCCGACATCTCCTTTGAAACGATCATCCTGCTGGGCCTGTTGTTGGGGCCGGAGTGGGCCATGCTGGGCGGGGCGGTGCTTTCAGGGCCTGCAGTCTTCCACCACGAGTTTCTGGCCTTGCCCTTCAACGCAGCGCTGGGACTCGTTGCGGGCATGATGGGCCGCTTTGTCGAAAAGGAGGAGATCTGGTCCTTCACGCCCTTCGTCGACCTGAGCCTCTACCGCTGGGTGCGCCGCAACCTGCCACAGCCGGGCATGGACCGCCAGATCCTGATGCTGGTTCTCATCGCGGCCGCGGAGATGATCCGGGACTGGATCGCCTACGAATTTCCGCACCGCCTATTTGCGCTGCTCGCCAGCCAATGGTGGCTGCAGGCGCTGGTCTGGCTCAGCGCGCCCATCGTAGTGGGCATTGCGCTCAAGGTGTGGAACGCGTTGCGCATCGAACTCAAGCTCGAGGACCAGAAGCGCCTTCTGCTCGAAGCCCGTCTCGACGCCCTGCAACGCCAGATCAATCCGCATTTTCTGTTTAACACTCTTAACTCCATCGCCTCGCTGGTGCGCATGAAGCCGGAGTTGGCCCGGGAGATGATCGTCAAGTTGGGCAACATTCTCCGCGCCTTGCTCAAGGAGCATGACAGCTACGTGCCGCTAAGCGAGGAGCTCAAGTTTACCGACGATTATCTGGACATCGAGGTCGTCCGCTTCGGCGTCGGCAAACTGAGAGTGGAAAAGGAGATCGACCCTCGGACGCTGGCGGTTCTTGTGCCCAGCATTCTCTTGCAACCGCTGATCGAAAACAGCATCAAGCACGGCCTGGAGCCGCGCATCAACGGCGGTACAGTCACACTGCGCAGCAGCCTGGAAGGCGACCGCGTGCGCATCGAGGTGGCCGACGACGGCGTGGGCATGGGCAACCGCCCAGCCTCAGCGCTCAACCGTAGCGGCAGTGGCATCGGCATGAAAAACGTGCAGGAGCGGCTGGAGGTGCTCTACGGCGACCAGGCCAACTTCAGCGTGGTCAGCAACCCCGGTCGCGGCACGCTGGTTTCCATCGAGATTCCGGCGAACCTACCTGGGACGGCGTAGAGTCTGCGCAGTCTCTAAATTGCATCGATCACTGTTTCAAAAATATAACGGCTTCCTGTCTGGGTATATTCCCATCCATTAGTGGAGCTGATTAATTGGAGGTCCCCATGAATAATAAAGCAGGCGCCACCCAAGCGGCTGTGCATCTTGACCAAATCGCCCAGGTCGCCCTCACGGTTGACGACCTGGCGCGAGCCAGGAATTTCTACCAGAATATTCTGGGCTTGAAGTTTCTCTTCGACGCGGGCACTATGTGCTTCTTTCAGTGCGGCAGCACCCGCATCATGATTGCGACACCCGAAACGCCGACGCCGCGCGGCGGAACGATTTTGTACTACAAGGTGAAGGACATTCAAGCAACCTATGCTGCATTGCAGGAGAAAGGCGTGGTCTTTCTTCAGCCGCCACACGTGATCGCGCGAATGCCCGATCATGATCTCTGGATGGCATTCCTGGCAGATCCGGATGACAACAAAATCGGATTGATGTGTGAGATTCCCAAGGCTGCCGCATAAGAGAAGCAATGACCTGAATCATTTTTCCTGCATCGAAGTGGCAGAGTAGCCAGCAACTCTGGACGAGGCATACTGATATCGATCGAGATTCCGGGGAATCTGGCGACCGCGTCTTAGACTAGATTCTGGTTTTTAAGAAGATCAGCTTCGGCCCTTGGCGCGGACTACCATCCACTGTTCATATTCTTCCTTGATGGACATGCCTGGCTTGCGCAATCTGGGGTCTCGATGGGCTAGATAATGGGTCCACGCTTCGTAGTCATCGCCGGTAGCGGTGGCGATGGCTCTGGCGACGGCGGCTTTGTCTACGGCGGAGACTGTAATCTCCTTCTTCTTTTCCACTGCCAATTTGGCCGTGTTTGCGCTGAAGAGCCACGTACATTCAAAGGGGGCCAGAGCAGGAATAAAATAGCGAATCAACCCGAAAAAAGGCACATAGCGACGTACAACCGTGAAGCCAATGACAAGAGCTAGACAGGCCAGATGGGTGAAAATTGTCGAAATAATTGGCAGAGAAAAGCCCGTCTCGTGTTCTGCTGTGATCACAAGCCACGCGAGAAAGAGGTGATACGAGATCAGAATGTAAGCGTAGATGGCCCACACGCCCGAGAACAAGTAGTGCGCCAACAGGAACCCGATCAAGCTGCAGGCCACGCATGCGGCTCCATTCTTGCTACCCCAAAAGCCCATTACTTCCTCCGTTGTTCGCTTTCACACTGATTTCAGGTTGTACAGATAAGTTTGAGCCATAATTTCATTTTGCTTTTGGCCTGTCAATGAGGATTTGAATCCGGGAACCCGTGCAATTGTTCAGATGTGTTCATTGGTCTGCCCGAGCCTCTGCGCGATGCACAGCCCAACGCGGTATCCTCAAGTTATGGTGCGATTCACGGTGCTGGCGTCGGGATCCAGGGGCAACGCGACGGTTGTCTCCGGTGGGCGCACACGCATCCTGGTCGATTGCGGGCTGAGTTGCCGGGAGCTTTTCCGGCGCATGAAGCTGGTTGACGAGGAGCCGGAGACGCTGGACGCCATCCTCATCACTCATGAACATTCTGATCACGTTGGCGGGCTCGCCGTGACAGCGCGCAAGCTGGGAATTCCGGTGTACTTCACCGAGGGGACGCACCGCGCCTGGATGCGCTGGCTTTCCCCGCGCAGGCAGATGACCTATGCGCAATGGCTGGAGCAGATTCGCAAGCAGGCCGCCGAGAGGCAGGCGGAGGCGGTGAGCGATGAGGGTGAGGCGGACGAGAGCGACCTGGTGGAGGTCGCGGGTGAATTGAGCGATGAGCAAACCGCAGGGGCTAAAGCCCGCGTCGATTCTGCGGCAGCTACGTCACGACTGAAGTCGTGCCCTGATACAGAACTAGCTTCTCCCGCAGCTAAGTCGTGCCCTGATACAGAACAGGGATCTCCCACAGAGCCAGCCTCGGCAAAAGATCCTACCTGGCTTCCGGCGGTGGAGTTCTTTGCCGCTGGGGAGCCCTTTGAGATTGGCGACATCCGCGTCAGCCCCTTTACCACCCCGCATGACGCCGCCGACCCGGTGGGCTTTGTCTTTGGCACGGAGGGGGTGCGGATGGGGTTTGTCACCGACCTGGGCTACATTTCGCCCAACGTCAAGGCGCAGTTGAAGGACCTGGACCTGTTGCTGCTGGAGTCCAACCACGATCTGGAGATGCTCCGGGACGGACCCTACCCCTGGGCGGTGAAGCAGAGGGTGATGTCGCGTGTAGGACATCTCTCCAACGAGGCGGCGGCGGGCTTTCTGGAGGACGACTACGACGGCCAGGCGACCTACGTGATTCTGGCGCATCTCTCTGAAAGCAATAATCTTCCCGAGCTTGCGCGGGTTACCGCCGAACGCGCCCTGAATGGACGAGCAAGTTTACTAGCCAATATGTTGCTGCTGGCTGCTCAAAATGAGCCACTTTCTTCTATTTACTTCTAGGGCGATGGTGATATACGTTACAATGAAGTAAGACACGGGAATCACTCTGTACCAGGTAGATTGGCAAGGGAGACACCAGGGCATTCCGTCCTGGAAGATGCAGAGCAGACCGGGCGGCGCAAGCGAATTTTGCCCGGAAGGCTGAGTATACAGAGGTTATAGCCTCCCCAACCACGTTAGCCGCAAGACCATAGCGGTAAACACATCCTTTGCAAAGTGAGTCTAAACAAATATGGCAACAACCCAATGCACAGATAGAGTCGCAGGTTCCATTTTGGCCAGCTGGCGCTATGACATTTCCGGGATTTCTCCGGAGATGTGCAAGGACTATGAGCAGCATTTTGCCGAATGTCCCCACTGCAGAGCGCGGCAGAAGTTCCACCGCAGCCTGGATGTGACGCTGACGGTACTGACCTCTCTGGCTGTCTTTTTCTTCCTCTTTGCTCTGGCGGTTCTCAATCACTTCAAGCCGCTGGAGCATGTGGCCTTCAACTTCTTCGGCCTGGATATTGAAGACACCTACCATATGCTGGTTTCGGCGGGCGTAGCGGGGCTGATTTTCTCGGCGACCTTGCTGGCTCTGGTGCTAACGGCCACGCCGGCGCCGTCGTATCTGGGCGGCATTGCTGTCGAGCGAGCCAGGATGATCGAAGAGCGGCTGCCGGAAGCCATCAAGGCGCTGCGTTCGCGCTAGAGTAAATTCAGACCCACAAACCTCAGAGCCTCCCCACGCGGGAGGCTCTTGTGTTTCCGCGGCATGATGGGGATTATTTGAATGACAACCAGCAAGGTTACAGCGCGGCGAAGGCTGCCGGGGCTCAAGGTTGGTGAGGGGTACACGCGCCACCCGTTTGACGAGGAGTTCGGGGTGCGGACCAGCGGCTTGGTTGCCGGGCGGCACTTGAAGAGCGGGCACCTGCATGACCGCCACGCGACGGCTTATTACGGAGTTGCGCCTTCGGTCTTCCGGGCGCTGGTGAGACGATGGCAGCGGAGCCGGCTGGCTGGGGCGATAGAGGAGTTCAGCTTTATCGATGTAGGCGCGGGGATGGGGCGGGCGGTGCTGCTGGCCGCTGAGTTGCCCTTTCGCCAGGTGGTGGGGGTGGAGCTGAATCCCACACTCGGGCGGATTGCGCAGAAAAATCTGGCCGTTTGGCGGGCTGCGGAGCGGGCACGAGCACCGATGCGCCTGATCTGCCGCGATGCGGTCGAGTTTCCGCTTCCTCAGGGGCCGTGCCTGGCGTTTATGTTTAATCCGTTTGGCGCGCCGGTAATGCGAAGATTGCTGGCGGCCTGGAATCAAAGTCTGCGGAAGCCCCTTGCCGGGCAGGCTCGGCAACTCGACATTCTCTATGTGAATAACGAGCAGGAACGCGTGCTGGAGCAGCAGGCAGGGTTCGTGAGGCTGTTTTTGGGCCAGGTCCGCCGATCCAAGGCCGATGCGATTGCCGACCATCGCATCCTGGCCAACCAGCCGGACGGAGAGTACGCCTCCGCGAATTATGAGGATTGCTCGATGTGGCGCTGGGTGGGGTAGCCATTGTCAGCGGGAGCGGCATTCTATAAACTGACCGCGTATGCAAAAAATCTATTTCTCTCTTGCCCTGCTTGTCGCTTCCCTGCCCTTGAGCCTGATTTCCCAGACGCCCTCACTTGACCTGCAAGTGGATCATCCCACGGCGCAGGTCAGCCCCATGCTCTATGGGCTGATGACCGAGGAGATCAACTTTTCCTATGATGGCGGACTTTATCCCGAGCTGGTGCGCGATCGCGCCATCGGCAAAAGTTGGGAGTCGCTCTTCCACTGGACGATGGTGGCGCGTGGAGACTCCATGGTGACGATTTCAAGGGACGATTCGACCGGCCCCAGCGAGGCTTTGCCGCGCAGCATCAAAGTCAGTGTGAAAGCAGCCTCTGAAGCCGCGCCTGCCGGGGTCCAGAACGACGGCTTCTGGGGCATTGCAGTTCGCCCGCAGACCACATACACCGGGTCCTTCTACGCCAAGGCGGATAGCGCAGGCGTCCCAGTGACCGTGAGCCTGGAGAACGATGAGACAGGCGCGACGGCGGCCACGGCAACGGTTGCCGGAGTGACGAACGAATGGAAGCAATACAGTTTTACGCTGAAGACGGCGGATGTTCCTGTTACTGCGAACAATCACATAGTCTTGACCGTTTCGCGGCAAGCGACTCTCTGGCTTAACCTCGTCTCGCTCTTTCCGCCCACCTATCTTGACCGCCCCAATGGCAATCGCATCGACATTATGGAGAAGCTGGCGGCGATGCATCCAAAATTCCTGCGCCTGCCAGGCGGCAACTACCTTGAGGGAGACCACATTGCCGATCGCTTCGACTGGAAGAAGACCATCGGCCCGTGGGTTGACCGGCCTACGCATCCTAGCCCCTGGCGCTATCGTTCCTCCGACGGGATGGGCCTGCTGGAGTTTCTGGAGTGGTGCGAGGACCTGAAGATCGAGCCGGTTCTGGCGGTCTATGCCGGCTACTCTCTGGCGCAGGAGCATGTGGAGCCAGGGCCGGCGCTGAAGCCCTATGTGGATGACGCGCTGGACGAGATCGAATACGTGACCGGCGGCCCTGAGACAAAGTGGGGTGCGGAGCGCATTAAAAATGGCCACGCCGCTCCCTTCCCGCTGCACTATGTGGAGATCGGCAACGAGGACCAGTTCGATCATTCCCACTCGTATGATGGCCGCTTTGCGCAGTTTTTCACCGCCATCAAGCAGCGCTACCCAGATTTGCTGTTGATTGCCACCGACCCGGTGAAGAGCGTAAAGCCGGACGTACTGGATGAACACTTTTATATGTCGGCGGAGAAGTCGTTCAGCAACGCCGGCTACTACGACAAATACGACCGCACGGGGCCAAAGATTTTCGTAGGCGAGTGGGCGACTCGTGAAGGCGAGCCTACGCCCAACCTGGATGCAGCGCTGGGCGACGCCGCCTGGATGACCGGCATGGAGCGCAACGCCGACCTGATTATCATGGCCAGCTATGCGCCTCTGCTGGTGAATGTGAATCCCGACGGAATGCAGTGGGCTACGGACCTGATCGGCTACGACGCGCTCACCAGTTACGGTTCGCCCAGCTACTGGGCGCAGGTGCTCTTCGGCACGTACCTGGGCACGGAGGCCGTGGATGCAAAGCTGGCCAATGCCGGCCCGCGGGTGTATGCCTCGGCCACACGCGACGAGAAGCAGCACAAGCTCTTCGTCAAAGTGGTGAATGCTTCGTCGGAGGAGGCGCAGCTGAATATTGCGCTCAATGGCGCGGCCAACGTAAAGCACGATGCAACGCTGATCACCCTGAGCGGCAAGACTCCCAACGCAACCAACAGCATCACACATCCCGATGCGGTGGTACCCGTCTCACGCAAGATTGAAGTCGCCGGAGCGAAGTTCAAACAGAGCTTCGCGCCCTACTCGATCAATGTGCTGGAGCTGAGCTACTAGGGTCTGAGTCAGCAGTGGATGCGGCAACAAGGGTGGGGGCTTCCCTGCCCTTGTATTTTTAGAGTTGCGGCCAGTGTGCGGACTCGCGCCGCGCGGTGTAGGCTGCTCGATATGACGGTTAAATCAAGCTGGTTTGCGAGCGAACTGCGACGTGAGCTGGGACTGCGCAACCGGCGGTGGGCACGGGGGCGGGCGCATGTGGAGAGCTATGGCAATCCGCCGGTGATCGTCTATCCACCTGAAAGCGGTCGACACGGCAACTTCTTCGATTCAGCCTATACGGCGATTGCGGAGCGGCCGGAGTGGATGCGGCGCTTCGACAAGATTCATGCGCAGGGGCGAGCCTTGCCAAAGCCGGAGTCGGGACGAAAGTGGCGGGAGCTCGACTCGTCCATGAGCTCTGACGCCCTGCTGATGAACGTCTTCTGCGTGCCGGAAGTAGCAGAGGCGCCTGCGGTGCGTCGGGCATTAGGCGTCGAGGGAGATGAGCCGCCGGTCTTCGGCTGGAAGGCGCGCGTACCGCTCAGGAGCGGACTCTTTGATCGCACCGAGGTCGATATGCGGCTGGGCTCGCTGCTGGTGGAGGCCAAGCTCACGGAAGGCGACTTTCAGGCCAGGGCCACTCCGATCGTGGAGGCATATCGCGACTTCGATGCGGTCTTTGACCGGGAGCTGTTGCCGCAGGTGGAACTGGCGACCAAAAGACAGAGAGAGGCAACGGAGTTTCCGGAGGATTATTCGCAGGAGTTTGAAGAAACAGGGGAGTCTGTCAGAACTGATCTGCAGGCCTCAGCTCGGCCTTCCGCGGCCTTCATTGAAGCCTGCTCTGCAACGGGCCTGCAAAACGCCTATGCAAGCTACCAACTGATTCGCAATGTACTGGCCGCTTATGCCCAGGGCTGCAGCTTTTGCGTGATCCACGACGAACGCCGCCCGGATCTGCGGGAGGCGTGGTTCGAGGTGATGGCATCAGTGAAGTCCGCCGAGATGCGGGTGCGGCTGAAGGTGCTGACCTGGCAAGAGCTGGCCGCTATGCTGCCGGATGGGTTGCAGGAGTTTCTTGACCGAAAATACGGAATTGTGGCGCCAGGAAAAGTGGCTTCTCCGGTAGGGGATGCAACGGAGCTCGAATAGGGCAGTGTTCCAGTGCACAGGATGGGCTGAATAGGCGAAAATGGGACTAACAGGATCCGGAATGGCGCATTTTAGCCAAAACCGGCCTTGAACTGGTACGTTGATTCTGAAGGGTTTTGTTTTCGACTATGGCCTCCAATCCTTATTTTTCCCTGGCCGCTCTGTTTGTGGCGGCACTGGGCTTTGGGCTGGCCCCGCTGGGGCTGGCGTGGCTTTGGGCAAGGATTTTCTCGCCGCCCAAGCCGAACACGGTAAAAAACGCCATCTACGAGTGCGGCCTGGAGTCCAAAGGCGACGCATGGATGCAGTTCCACTCGGCCTATTACCTGTATGCCATCATCTTTTTAATCTTCGACGTAGAGTCGGTGTTTCTGCTGCCCTTTGCCGTAGCCTTTACCGGGCTGAGCGCAGCGGCCTGCGCGGCCATGCTGGTCTTTGTGCTGCTGCTGATTGAGGGCCTGGCATGGGCCTGGGCCAAGGGTGTGCTGACGTGGGCGTGAGAGCAGCTTTCAGTGGTCAGTTGTCAGTGATCAGTTGCTGACGACATGAACTGAGAACTGAAAACTGATAACTGATAACTGATAACTGACAACTGGAGCGTAGCGACCATGGATGAGGGCTTGAAGATCGAACTGGGCAAACAAGGGGTCTTCGTGACGACCATCGAGCAGCTCTACAACTGGGGCCGGCGCAGTTCCGTCTGGCCGATGCAGTTCGGACTCGCCTGCTGCGCCATCGAGATGATTGCCACCACCATGGCGCGCTACGATCTGGCTCGATTTGGGGGCGAGGTCTTCCGGCCATCGCCACGCCAGGCCGACCTGATGATTATCTCCGGCACAGTGACCAAAAAGATGGCGCCCCAGGTTGTCCGGCTTTACAACCAGATGGCCGAACCGCGCTACGTGATTGCCATGGGTGCCTGCGCCATCAGCGGAGGGCCCTTCAAGCAAGGCTACAACGTGCTCAAGGGGATCGACCGCTATATTCCCGTGGACGTGCACATTCCCGGCTGCCCGCCCCGCCCCGAGGCGCTGATTCAGGCGTTTATAACTTTGCAGAAGAAGATTGATGGCCAGCCTTTGACCGGAGAGGACCGACCGCGCCATTTGAATTCCCAAGCACAGGGCGAGTTTCCGGTGCCGGTCTTTGGTGAACACGACCTGGAGCCCGCGTCGAATCCCGGCGTGTGGCCCGTGCCGATTGTGATTAAGTGAATGAGTGAAAAAGTGAACAAGTGAAAAAGTGAACGAGTGAATGAGTGGAGAAGTGAATTTGGACTAAGGGACCAGGGCCTGAGGGAACAGGGATTGAAGACGGTAGAAGAAATCAAGGCGATGATCGAGGCGGCCGTACCGGGCGCTGTGGTGGAGATTGTGCCCAATCCCAGCCCCAGCGGTCAGCACTCGCTGCGGCTTGCGCCGGAATGCGCGCTGGCGGTGGCGAAGTTCCTGCGCGACGACGCGGAGTTGAGGCTCGATTTTCTCTCCAATGTGACCGGCGTGGATTGGCCGGACTCTCTTGAGGCGGTCTACCACCTCTATTCTGTCGAGAAAAAGCACGGGCCGGTGGTTATCCGAATGAAAACCGTGAACCGCACCGATCAGGTGGAGCTGCCCTCGCTGACACCCATCTGGCGGTCGGCGGAGTTTCAGGAGCGGGAGATCTTCGACCTCTACGGGATTATCTTCACCGGCCATCCGGACCTGCGGCGGTTGCTGATGTGGGAAGGTTTCAAGGATCATCCCATGCGGCGCGATTACCGGGAGCCGGATGACTATGAATATGAGCCTACGGCGCACGACGATGTTCTCAAGCGTGCGCAGGCGCATCAGGTCTCGGCTACCGGCCAGCCCATTCCCGGCCAAGAAGGAACGGAGGACGCGGCATGAGCGAGATGCAAAGCCATTCCGCAATCCTTGCTGACAAGCCGCAAGGCTGGAACCGTCCCGCGGCGATTGAGCCGCAGAACGAGGGAGAGCTGCTGGAAGTGTCCATGGGGCCGCATCACCCCTCGACGCACGGTGTCTTCCGCATGGACGTGGCGCTGGACGGGGAGCGGGTGATTCGCCTCAAACCGGTCTTCGGTTACTTGCATCGCAACCACGAGAAACTCGCCGAGGGGCAAAGCTATCTGGCTTCCATGCCCTACACCGACCGGCTGGATTACATCTGCCCTATCACCAACAACTGGGCCTATGCGTTGGCCGTCGAGAAACTGATCGGCCAGGAGGTTCCCGAGCGCGCCGAATATCTGAGAGTAATTTTGGGCGAGTTGACGCGCTATCAGAATCACGCCTCTTCGATTGGTTTTTTGATTCAGGAGATGGGCGCCAGCGGCACGCCGCTGATGTATGCCTTCCGCGAGCGCGAAAAAATTCTGGACCTCTTTGAAGAGCTGACCGGGGCTCGAATGATGGTCAACTACATGCGCTTCGGCGGCTGCCGCGTGGATGCCTCGCCGGGGTGGCTGGACCGGACGCGCAAGGTGGTGGCCGGCCTCAGCGGATTTGCCGACGAATTCGATCAGCTACTTAAGTCAAACGAAATTTTAATGGCGCGCACGCAAGGCGTGGGCGTGCTGCGGCCGGAACTGGCGGTGAACGCCGGAGTGACGGGGCCGATGCTGCGCGCCTCGGGCGTGAACTACGACATTCGCAAGGTGGACGGCTACGGCATCTACAACCGTTTCAACTTCCGCGTGCCGCTGGGCGATCATGGCGACGTCTACGACCGCTACATGATCCGCATGTTGGAGATGCGCGAGTCCATTGAGATTTTGAATCAGGCGCTCCGAGAAATCCAGCCTGGCCCGGTGATGGATCCCAAGGCGAAGATTCGCGGCCTCCGTCCCAAGCCGGGCGAGGCCTACGGGCGGATTGAAGCGCCCAAAGGCGAGCTTGGATTTTATCTGATCAGCGACGGCGGGCCGAACCCGTATCGCTATCGTGTGCGGCCGCCGAGTTTGATCAACCTGACGGTTCTCGAAGATATGTGCCTGGGCGTCAACGTGGCCGATGTGGTGCTGATCTTTGGCAGCGTTGACATTGTGTTGGGAGAGGTGGATCGGTGAAGCAGTTGTTAGCTGTTAGCTGATTTTGGAGGTTGCATTGTTAGGTGAGGGCATCATCAAAGGGATGGTGGAGACGGCCAAGAATTTCTTCGGCAGCTATTTCTCCGCCGAGCGGCTCACGACCGTCGAATATCCGGAGCAGCGGATCGCACCGTACGAGGCGGCGAGAGTCTTTCCCTTTCTCGTCTTCGATTCCAAAAACCATGCAGGCGGCACGGATTGGGAGTCCGGCTTGCGCTGCGTAGCATGCCAGATTTGCGAGAAAGAGTGCCCGCCCAAATGCATCTTCATCGAGAAATCCAAAGACAAGAAGCCGGATGCGCTCGGCAGGTTGCAGTTTTATCCGGCGCGCTTCGACATCGACATCTCGGTCTGTATGAGCTGTCAGATCTGCGTCGAGGTCTGCCCTTTTGAAGCCATCAAGATGGACACCGAGTTTGAACTGAGCACGGAGGATCGCTTTGGCGGCCTGCTGCTCGACCGCAAGCAACTGGCAAAATCGAATCAGTATTACCACCAGATTCATCCCGCCGAAGCGACCGGAGTGGATGCGAAACTGGCAGCAGAGAAGATCAAGGCCCACGCCAAGGTAAAGATCACAGATGAGGCCAAAACCGCGGCAATCGCCGGAGCGGGAGCGTAACCGATGATCGATACTTGCGACCAGATCTTCGTTCTGCTCCAACACTGGCTGGTCAGCTTTCTGCCCGCAGCCTGGCAGACGGCGGCCGGGGTGCTGCTCAGCGTGGCCGCCATTGTCTGCCTCTTTCCGGCACTCTTTGCCTTGACCACGGTCTTTGAGCGCAAGGGGCTGGCCCGCATTCAGAACCGGCTGGGTCCCAACCGCGTCGGACCCTTCGGCTTTTTCCAGCCGATTGCTGACGGCATCAAGTCGCTGACCAAAGAAGACATCGTTCCTTTGAGTGCGGACGCGGCGGTGCATTTTCTCGCGCCGGTGCTGCTGGTGGTCACCGTCTTCATGGGCTTTGCCGTGCTGCCCATGGGACGCAACATGGTGCTGGTGGACCTGGACGCCGGCCTGCTCTTCTACTTCGCTATGGGCGCGTCCTCGGAGCTGGCGGTCTTCATGGCCGGGTGGTCCAGCCGCAACAAATATTCGCTGCTGGGCGCCATGCGCGCTGTTGCCCAGATGATTAGCTACGAGGTGCCGCTGCTGCTGTCCAGCGTGGTGGTAGTGATGATTACTGGTTCGCTCTCGCTGACAAAAATCGTTGAAGCGCAGAACCACTACACCTGGGGCCTTCCGCACTGGTACATCTTCACGCCGTGGGGATTTGCCGGCTTCCTGATGTATGCCATTGCTACCACTGCGGAAACCAATCGCTCTCCGTTTGACTTACCCGAAGGCGAGTCGGAGTTAGTGGCCGGTTATCACACCGAGTATTCGGGCTTCAAGTTTGCACTCTTTTTTCTGGGCGAATATGTGGCCATGTTTTCCATCTCCGGCCTGGGAACCACGCTCTTTCTCGGCGGATGGTCCGCGCCGTTTTCCTTCCTGACCTGGGTTCCGTCGTGGATCTGGTTCTTCTCCAAGCTGATGCTCTCCATCTTCGTCTTCATCTGGATGCGGGGAACGCTACCGCGGCTCAGGCAGGATCAACTAATGAACTTTGCCTGGAAGTTTGTTTTGCCCATGTGCCTGTTGAACCTGATGGTGGCCGGGTTATGGCGCTTCATGGGCGACGGGTGGCTACGCTGGGTGGTCTGTTCGGCAATTCTGTTGCTGGCCTATGTGGGCCTGGGTTTGGGTGAGATGCGCAGACAGCGCCTCGGCCCAAGGAGTTATCGCTATGCGGAGTGATCAATGAGCATTGTCTTTTACATTCTCGCGGCGCTGACCGTGGCTGGCGGCCTGGCGGCCATGCTGCTCAGGAACACAGTGCATTGCGCGCTGGCACTGACGGTCGCGTTTGCAGGATTGGCTTTGCTTTTTCTGAATCTCGACGCGCAGTTTGCCGGCTTTGCGCAGATTCTGGTTTACATTGGCGCGGTCGCCATTCTGGTAGTTTTTGCGATTCTGCTTACCAGGGGCTCTGAAACTCCCAAGGAAGGAGTCTACAGCCGGAGCTGGCTGGCCGGCCTCGCCATCGCCGCAGCGGTCTTTGCCGTACTGGGTTGGGCGGTGCTTCAGAGCGCGCGCGTTCTGCCGCATGAGACGGCCGTGCCAGCAGTAACGGTGCAGCAGATCGGCGTGGCTCTCGTCGGACGCTACGTTTTGCCGCTGGAGATTGTAGCCGTGCTCCTGACCTCGGCGCTGATTGGCGCGGTCATCATAGCAATACACGAAAAAGTTGGGCACGAGAAAGAGGAGCATAAATGACGCCGCTTGCGGGGTATCTTCTGGTGGCCGCGCTGTTGTTTTCCATCGGCTTGGCCGGCGCGTTAACGCGGCGCAACGCCATTCTGGTTTTGATCGGCATCGAGTTGATGCTGAACGCGGCGAATCTGAATCTGATTGCCTTCTGGCGCTACGGGCCGCATCCCGAGGCGCTCACCGGAATGATGTTTGCGATTTTTTCGATTGCCGTGGCGGCGGCTGAAGCAGCAGTGGGGCTGGGGCTGGTAATTCAGATTCATCGCCATGCGAAGACGACAGATCTTGATCAGATGAACAGGATGAAGGGATGAGAGGTTGATGCAAGAGGCAATTTCAATTGCTCCGCAGTTATCGGCTTCTCCCATTACGGAGATTCTCTGGCTGATCCCTGCCGTTCCGGTGGTGGCTGCGGGCCTGTCCGCGCTGCTGAAGCAAGCCGGGCGAAAAACTGCCGCGACTCTAGCCATCGGCTCGTTGAGTTTTTCGTTGCTACTCTCGCTGGTTGCCTTTGTCCACGTACTCAGTGGCTGGATGGCTGGCATATCAACGCGCGAGGTCGTCAACTTCACCTGGATTCAATTCGGCACATCGAATGTGGATCTGGGCTGGGTGCTCGATCCGCTCTCGGCCATCATGCTGGTGATGGTCAGCTTCGTCGGCTTGCTGATCTTCATCTACTCCACCGGTTACATGGAGCACGACGAAAACTACACGCGCTTCTTCTGCTTCATGTCGCTCTTCGCCGGAGCAATGCTGGGCGTGGTGATCGCCAACAGTTTGCTGCTTCTGTTCATGTGCTGGGAAATCGTCGGACTTACCTCTTACTTATTGATCGGATTCTGGTATCAAAAGCCCTCTGCTGCCGCTGCCGCTAAGAAAGCCTTCCTCACCACGCGTGTCGGCGATATATTCTTTCTGCTCGGAATTGTCTGGCTCTTTGCGCAAACTGGCACGCTGCTTTTCTACAACCACGGCGCGGGTTCCCTTGAGTCTGCCTCTCTGTTCATGCTGCTGACGCAGCCTGCCACTCTGGGCCTTACAGCGGCTGGCGCCATAGGCCTGCTGATCTTTGCCGGAGCGGCGGGCAAGAGCGGCCAGTTTCCGTTGCATGTCTGGCTGCCGGACGCGATGGAAGGCCCCACGCCGGTCTCCGCGCTGATTCACGCGGCGACCATGGTGGCCGCAGGCGTCTACCTGATTGCGCGCGTTTACCCGCTGATGGCCGCAGGAGCGCTGGCAGGCGGAACGACAACGGCACTCACTGTAGTCACATGGGTCGGCGCATTTACGGCGGTCTTTGCCGCGCTCATTGCCGTGGCGCAGAACGACATCAAGCGCATCCTGGCTTACTCCACCGTCTCGCAACTCGGCTACATGATGGCCGGTCTGGGCATGGGCGGCGTCGCCGTGGGCATCTTCCACCTGATCACACACGCCTTCTTCAAGGCGCTTTTATTCCTCGGTGCGGGCTCGGTAATTCACGGCTGCAATGAGGAGCAGAACGTGCGCCGAATGGGCGGGCTGAAATCCGACATGCCGCTCACTTTTTTGACATATGCGATAGGCATGTTGGCGCTCTGCGGATTTCCGCTGCTGTTTTCCGGATTCTGGAGTAAGGACGGAATTCTGGAAGCGGCGCAACACTGGAGCGTGGCGAAGGCGCCGCTCTACATGCTGGTCTTCGGCGCGTTGCTGACCGCTTTTTACATGACCCGCCAGGTGGCGTACGTCTTCTTCGGCCACTGGCGGGGCGGCAAGCCCGCGCATGAGAGTCCATCAGTGATGCTCGTGCCGCTGGGGATTCTGTCCTTTTTCGCCGTGGTGCTTGGATTCATCGGAACCCCGGCCTGGCCATGGTTCAGAGCCTTTCTGAATGGTAAAGTGGCAGAGTTTGATTTGAACGTATTGATGGAGCGGGAACTGTTAACTCTGATGGGTATTTCCACGCTCGTTGTTTTTGTGGGCATTGGTGTGGCGTGGAGTTTCTACGGCGATCGCACACCCAAACCGACGGCGCCGGATGCGCTGGAAAAGACCATGCCCATTGCCTGGGGCTGGCTGAGTCACAAGTTTTTTGTGGATGAGTTCTATGGCATGACGGTGATTGCTTTCTACGGTTGGTGGGGGCGCGTCTCCGACTGGCTGGATCGACGGGTCTGGGGTGGCACGGTCGCCGGAGTTGCCTGGACCTTCGCATTGTGTGCGCGGTTGAACCGTTTCCTTGACACGAATGTAGTGGACGGCAGCTTCGACAAGGGTTGCGAAGAGTTGAACGTGGGCGGAGGTCTGCTCTCGCAGGTGCAGACAGGCCGCGTGCAGACCTACCTGAGAATTCTGGCGTTCGCCGTGGTGGCGTTGGCCGCGATTCTAATCTGGAGCAGCAGGGCATGAACGGATTCCCTCTATTGACGCTGTTGACCGCGCTGCCTCTCGTGGGTGCGTCGATTGCACTCGTAACCGGCAAGCACGCGCGCGCCGTGGCTCTCGTCACGACCTTCGCCAGCCTGGCGCTCGCGCTCGTGGTCTGGATGCAGTTGCCCGCCAACGGCAGCATCGGGTTAGTCGAGCAGCACGCCTGGGCGCCTTCACTCGGCATCGAGTATCACTTGGGCGTAGACGCGCTGGGTGCGCTGATGCTGGTGCTAGCGGCAATCGTCACGCTCATGTCGGTCGATGCCGCGAACCGCGTCCATCATCAGCCGGGACTTTACTTCGCGCTGGTATTGATGCTGGAAGCCGGACTCTTCGGCTCCTTCACGGCGCTCAACTTCTTTCACTGGTTTTTGTTCTGGGAGCTGTGTCTGATTCCCGCCTTCTTCCTCATCTTGCTGTGGGGCGGCACGCGGCGCGGGCCGGCGGCAACGCAGTTCTTTATTTACACCATGTCCGGCAGTTTGGTGCTGCTGGTTGCGTTTCTGGCCATCTTTCTTTCCACCGGCAGCATGGATTTCCCGCACCTGACCCTGCTGGCCTCGACCGGCGAACTCGAAGAGATTGTAACGGCGCATTTGGGGCATGTGATGCCGTGGCTGGCCATCGGCGTGCTGGCCGGCTTTGCGGTCAAGGTGCCGATGTTTCCCTTCCACACCTGGCTGCCCGCGGCTTACGCTGAAGCTCCTTCGCCGGTGACGATGCTACTGACGGGCGCAATGTCGAAGATGGGTGTCTATGGCCTGTTGCGCATTGCTCTTCCGCTCTTCGGCCATCAAATCGCGCAGATCCGCACGCCGCTGCTGGTGCTGGCCGTGGCCACTGTGGTGATGGGAGCCTGGGCCGCGGCGGCGCAGAAGGACCTGAAGCGCGTATTCGCGTACTTGTCGGTGAATCACCTGGGCTATTGCTTGCTGGGCATCTTTGCGCTGGCTGTTCCCGCTCCCGGCGCTGGAATTGATCCCGCTTTGCAGGCCAGCCAGTACGCCGCCCTCAGTGGCGTGATCTTGCAGATGTTCAACCACGGAATCACGGCGGCGGCGCTCTTTTGGTTTGTGGCCATGATGCAGCAGCGCACCGGCGGTCATCGCGGCATCGACCAATTTGGCGGCCTGCGCAAGCCTGCGCCGGTGCTGGCCGGGCTGATGGGCATCGCACTGTTCTCGTCGCTGGGCATGCCGGGGCTGAACAACTTTCCCGGCGAGTTATTTATCTTCCGCGGCGTTTTTCCGCTGGCATGGGTCGCGGCCACGGTCTCGATCCTCGGCCTGCTGGTCACCTCTGTAGTGATCCTGACCGTGATTCAGAAGGTCTTCACCGGTCCGCTGCCGGAGCATTGTGTAGGCTTCCCTGACCTGCACCACGGCGAACGAATGGCGCTCGCCCCCGTCATCGGGCTGATGCTCCTCGTGGGCCTTCTGCCGCAACTGATTCTTGGCAGCGTGAACCCAACAGTCATCAACCTGCTGGCTCACTGGAGCTTCTGATGTTATCGCTCTTGCATCCAAACTCGGTGTCGCTATTGGCATATACGATCTATCTCTCGTTTGCCGGAGCGCTGTTGCTGGCGCTTGTGCCAGGGAGAACGCCGACCCTGGCTCGTTGGTTGGCGTTGGTTTTTTCCGTGGCTGGCCTCGCGCTGGCCGTGCAGGGATTTATCGCTGGCATGGGACAAGGCCTCGTCACGCTGGTCGACGTACCCTGGGTGCCCTCTATGGGGATTCACTTCCTGCTGGCCGCCGACGGCATCAGCCGCGTGCTGGTGCTGCTCACCGGCCTGGCCGCTGTTGCCGGAGTCCTCTTCAGTTGGAACATCGACCTGCGCACCAACGAATTCTTCGCCTTTTATCTCGTGCTGATCGGCGCAGTCTACGGCGTTTTTCTCAGCTTCGACCTCTTTCTGCTTTTTGTGTTTTATGAAATCGCCATCGTGCCCAAGTACTTCCTGATCGCCATCTGGGGCTCCACGCGGCGCGAGTATGGGGCCATGAAGTTGGTCATCTACTCCTTCGCTGGCTCGGCGTTGGTGCTCATCGGCCTGTTGGCGGCCTACACCACGGCGGGCAGCCACTCTACAGGCCTCATCGAGCTGGCCCACGCCGGATTGCCCGCGAGCTTCCAGATGTGGTGTTTCCCGCTGGTCTTCACCGGCTTTGCGATTCTGGCCGGCATGTGGCCCTTCCACACCTGGGCGCCTACCGGCCACGTTGCCGCGCCCACCGCCGCCTCCATGCTCCTCGCTGGCGTGGTGATGAAGCTGGGCGCTTACGGCTGCCTGAGGGTCGGCATTGCCCTATTCCCGCACGGCCTCGACCCGTGGGGATTCTCGTTCATCGGCATCGGCTCCTGGCGCGATGTCTTTGCCGTGCTGGCGATCATCGGCATCGTCTACGGCGCGCTCGCCGCCCTGGCGCAGACCGACTTCAAATTTGTCATAGGCTACTCCAGCGTCAGCCACATGGGCTTTGTTCTGCTCGGCCTAGTGACCCTAAACCAGATCGGCGTCACCGGCGCAGTCCTGCAGATGTTCTCCCACGGAATCATCGCCGGGCTGCTCTTCGCCATCGTCGGCCGCATCGTCTACGACCGCACGCATACGCGCCAGTTGGCGGAGCTGGAAACCATGCATCTCTCCCGACGCCTACCCTTTGCCGCGTGGGCCTTTGTCGTTGCCGGAATCGCCTCGATAGGAATGCCGGGCTTCTCCGGCTTTGTTGCCGAGTTGCAGGTGTTGATCGGCGCGTGGAAGGTCAATCACTGGTGGGTTGCCGCAGCTGGAATCGGCATCGTGGTCGGCGTGGCCTATATCTGGCGGGCGCTGCAAAAGGCCTTCTTCAGCGATCTGCTGCCCAGCGCCCACGTCCTTGAGCAGGAGCAGGGCCATCATTTCGCCGCCATTACCTGGCCTGAAGTTACCGGCGTAGTAATGCTGGCGGGTGTCAGCTTGTTTGTAGGACTTTATCCGAAGATATTGCTCGATACTATTGAACCGGCCGTGAAGACGTTGCTTGCGGGAGGTGCGCAATGAACTACGCAGACCTTTTCCGCGTGACGCTGCCGGAGACGGCGCTGGAAGTTGCGGCGTTCCTTGTATTAGTCGTTGACCTCGCCTTCCTGCGCAAAGCCGTGTTCAAGTTGCGCGTAACTGTGGCCGCATTGTTAGGCGTCGCCGGCTGCGGGGCGGCGCTGTGGGCGTTGCAGTTTCGGGGTGATTCGGATCTAAGCTACAACGGCGATATTGTCTATTCCTCACTTTTGCTAATCGGCGCATATACTCCTGTTGCACAGATTGGAATTCTCGTACTGACAGCAATAACTTTATTGCTGCTAATCGATACCATCTTTACGAATCACGTGGGCGAGTACGTCGCTGTTGTGTTAATGGCGGCCACAGGTGGTCTACTGATCGCTGCAGCTCAGGATTTGCTGGTCATTTTTATTGGATTGGAGTTGCTGAGTTTAGGGCTCTATATCCTCACTGCGTTTGCCAAGAGTTCGGCAAAGAGCGCAGAGGCGGCGCTTAAATACTACTTATTCGGTGGTATGTCGGCGGCATTTCTGCTCTTCGGTTTTAGTTATTTTTACGGGCTGACCGGGAGCACGAACCTTTGTGAGATACAGCGGACAATCTCCGAGTCAGGGCCGAGCCCATTGTTCTATGTGGCATGGATTCTGGTTGTCGCCGGGCTTGGATTCAAAATAGCCGCTGTGCCCTTTCATCTATGGGTGCCTGATACCTATGAAGGCGCGCCAGCTCCAGCAGCAGCGTTCATTGCTTCCGTATCGAAAGTTGCGAGCTTTACGCTTCTCATTACGCTTAGCTGGAACTGGCTGAGGGTGAGCGAACCTGTTTTTGGAGAAGTGCATGCAGTCGAAGCTGCTCGGCAGGCCTATTTTCAGACTTGGCCCAGAGTGGCAATTATCTTGCTCGTTGTGGCGGCTGCATCCATGATTGTCGGCAATCTGGCGGCACTGGCTCAAGTAAGCGTACGCCGGCTGCTGGCATACTCTGCCATAGCACACTCCGGATACATTCTGCTCGGTTTATCGGCTCAAGCGCAATATATCGGAAAGGGAAGCGCAGCAGCATTCATCGTTGCAACGGCCAATTCTGCCGTTAGGAGTACAGATGCCGTTCTCTACTACATCCTCACCTACGGCCTCACCGTCATCGGCGCATTCAGCGTGGTCTCCGTCGTCGAGCGCGCCACGGGCAGCGACCGCCTCGACTCCTTCCTTGGCCTGCACAAGCGCAATCCGCTGCTGGCTGCTGTGCTGCTGGTTCTGCTTCTCTCCCTGGCCGGCATTCCGCCGCTGGTCGGCTTCTGGGCTAAGTTCTACCTCTTTGCCGCCGTGCTCGGCGTCTCCGCCGGTCCGGTTCCCTTCGCGCTGGTAGCTTTAGCCATAGCTTTGAGCGTGGTATCGCTCTACTACTATTTACAGGTGCTCAAGCGGGCCTATGTTATGCCCGCGATCGATGAGACGCCAATTAATGTGCATCCAGTTGCGATGGCTGTGCATCTCTTTATTGCAGTGGCTATTGTAGTGCTGGGTTGTTTCCCCGAGTTGCTCCTAAGGTGGATCGAGAGCTTCTATCGCGTGATATAGCTCACGTTAGCTTCTAACGTGTGATAAAGCTCACCTTATTGTGTACCTGCAGTGATTTTCCCAGCTAATTTTCTCAATGGACTTTTCGTCTAACTAGCCGCCATAGCAAAAACTACACAAATTGTCGAACTCGTTGGGCTGATCAATCCGGCAAAATGAACCGAAACTCCTACTACTGATCCAGAAGTTACCTGTTACTGTTTCTTGCGCAGTATTACCGCGGTAATACTGTGCAAGATATTGCACACGTTTCTCATTTGGCAAATACTAGCTTAGTAAAACTGTGGCCCGGTGCTGTCCTGAGTAATTCTCCGGTCCACGGGAGATATGTGTATTAGCCAAACTGTGGCTTGGTGCTGTCTTGAGTAATTCTCCGGGCCACGGGAAATATGTGTATTAGCCAAATTGTGACTCGGTGCTGTCCTGAGAAATCCTCCTGGCCACAGGAGTTGTGTTTTTGTCAATTCGCCACACCGCTGCGACGAAATGTGTCAGCTGTGTGCGCATAACCAGAGCCCAGTCAGACGATCGGGCTCGCCCATGAAGGGCAGAAATGGAAGAAGGAAATGAAAAAGTTCAATGTTGGCCTGGCTCTGATGGTCGTTGCAGTTTTTGCCTTGTTGTCGTTCAGCGCGCTGAAGGCTCACGCGGACGCGGTAACGCTCACCTTGGATCCCAATTGGGCAGACTATACCGAATACTCATGGGTCAGCGGTGTTACGACATATACTGAACCCGTTGGTCCTTACATGGCGACCTTGAACGGTGGCGGCTATAACAATGTGTCTGTCCTTGTGATTTGTTACGACATGAACGCAGCAACTACTGTCGGAACAACTTATTCGGGTACCATCGAACCGGTTACCGATTTCATCAGTTCAACTTCCACGGAGATCATGGAAGCCACTTACCTGGGCAATGAGTTACTTGACGATGGCGGTCTCAACGCGCCTCTGGCCACCAGAGGGGCCATCTCAACGGCGATCTGGCAGATTATGAACGCGTCTTCCACTACTGGAGTCATGACGTTTCCCGACGACCCGGCCGCCGCACCGTATATAGCCGCTGCGGACACTGCTGTAACCAACGGCACTTGGACTGTCGCAGATGCCAATCTCTACTCAACGTGGGTGCCTGATTCTGATGATATCGATTTGATCCAGCGGTTTGAAGTTGCGCCGACGCCTGAGCCCGGCAGCTTGGTCCTGCTTGGAACCGGCATCTTCGGACTCGCGACCTTTATCTACCGCAGAAAGAGAATCGCTTGAGATACCCTCTGCGCGCGCATTCTATCAACCTGTTGTAGGACCGATTGCATATTGGCCTGCCCCGGTGGCTGCGCTGTCGCCTCCGGTTGAATGGTCGCGGGTTTTGCCCGGTTACTTTCGCTCTGTCAGATCTGGCTGATGTGCGAGAGTGATTGATCTTTTAAGAAAGAGGTCAATTTGATATCGGCTTATTCTAATTTGATGTGGCTTCCAGTGGCGACAACGCTCCACATTGTCGCGGCCGCGTCGATGATATTGCGTTCGTCTCGACATATTTTCTCGCCTGCACATCCGTAAATCGCTACTCATTACGCTGCAGCTTGCTCTGATTATGCCGCTATCCGACCTCTGAGCCAGTATTAACCACATAGGTGCTGTTGCGACGATTTCGCTGGTAAAACCCCCAGAAGTGAAATTTATTTCACCCATAGTGAAATTTATTTTTCTTCCGGAATGTCAGATTTTGGAGGTTTGAAACCAGAAAGACAACTGTTTTCAGGGCGATTTCGCCCTCTGGTAATGTGCATTGGTAACCTCTAATTTAATCCAAAGATAACTGATTTTGCAGGCGGAAACTGATAATTTATGTTGACTGGGAATTGGACATTGCATAATATTGCACACAGTGACCGAGAGTGTGGATTCGGTCTAATTACGTTTTCATCCTAAACAATTTTTTGTAGTGTCGAATCGGCGCAGGAAAGCTGTGCGACGTGGCGATGAACATGAACATGCTCAGTTGGTATCACTATGCCCGTAAAAGGACTCGAGGGAGAAACGAATGAAAAAGTTTAGCTTTGGTATTGTATTATTCTCTGTCGCGCTGTGCGCTCTGTTGTTGCTCTGCCCACCCAAAGGCTACGCAGATACACTGACACTGACGCTTGAAAGTGTCGGGGGGCAATCTTCGGGATCGGATTACGTGTACCCCTACAATTTCAGCTTTAACGGCAGCGCTACCCTCACTCCGCTGATGTGCATCAGCTATGAGAATGAAATCTATTTTGGTGAGAGCTGGCAAGCAACGCTTGTGCCGGTCACGGGATCAGGGAACGTGCAATACGTGGAAGCGGCTTACATCTTCTCTCTGGCTGCCGATCCCGGCGCATCTTCTACAACCGTTGCGGAAGCACAGTGGGCAAATTGGGAACTCTTCGATCCCAACGATCCCACTTTGTTGGGCAACGTGCCCGCCGGATATCAGAGTGACATCAACACTATATTGGCCAATGGGTTGACTTTTGCCACAAACAATCTCAACACAACCAACTACCCCAATATCGACATTTTTGTCCCCGTAAACGGCACTCAGAGCACGGGCGGCGATCCACAGTTTTTGATTGGGGATCCTTTGCCGCCTGACGTACCTGAGCCCAGCAGCTATCTCCTCTTCGGAACTGGCCTGCTCGGACTCGCGTTTTTCGGGTTCCGTAGAAGGTGCATAGCTTAAAAAACCTCCAGGCATAATGCGGTCCGTCTCACCACGGACCGCATAAAGGGCAATGCCGGCGGCTTGGAAGTGAAATTCTGCACCCGAATACGTATCGGAGAGCCTAAATTCTATATATATCAATGTTTTACGGGTTGGATTAGAGATATCTCGCGTCTTGGGCGAAATCAATTTCTGTATCCCTTCGATTCTCCTTCGATTCAAACCCTTCAAAAGAAATCCCATCTGCCGAACCCGTGCGCTGGCAATTAGATTGGAACAATGGGGCAGACGCAAGCCAAATGGAGGCATGAACTGGGCGCGATGGTGGCGCTGGCAGTTCCGGTGGTGTTGAGCGAGCTGGGCTGGATGGCCATGGGCATCGTAGACACCATCATGGTGGGCAGGCTGGGTCCGGCGGCCATCGGTGCGGTGGCTCTGGGCAATGCCGTCTACTACACCCCTGCCCTTTTCGGCATCGGCATACTGCTGGGGCTGGACACGCTGGTGGCGCAGGCCTACGGGCGCAAGGACCACGATGAGTGCCATCGCTGGCTGGCCCAGGGCGTTTATCTTGCGTGCATCGCCACCCCACCGCTGATGTTGCTCATCTATCTGGCCAGTTTTGGCTTTGCCCCTTTTGGCATTACGCCAGAGGTGGCTGCTCCGGCCGCAAGCTATCTGCGCATCCTCAACTGGGGCACCCTGCCGCTGCTACTCTACGCCGGCACACGCCGCTACCTGCAAGGCGTGGGCGATGTGCGCGTCATAACCCTGACCTACGTCGCGGCCAACCTGCTCAACTGGTTCGGCAACTGGGTGCTCATCTACGGAAAATTTGGGTTTCCGGCCCTGGGAGTGAACGGTTCGGCCCTCTCCACGTTGCTAGCGCGCATCTTCATGGCCGCGGCCATGCTGGGCTTTGCCTGGCGCTATGAGCGCAAGCGCGGCCATCCGCTCTTCCGCCATTGGGCCGGACCCAGCCTCGCCAGGATCCGGGAACTGGCGCGCCTGGGCGTTCCGGCAGCAGGGCAAATTGTGCTGGAAGTGGGCGCCTGGAACCTGGCTACTCTCTCGGCAGGATGGCTGACGCCGGTGGCCCTGGCCACTCACCAGATTGCCCTCAACTACGCCAGCCTCACATACATGGTCCCGCTGGGCATCTCAGCGGCGGCAGCAGTCAGCGTCGGCCATGCCGTGGGCGCCGGAGATGGCGCGAGGGCGCGCCGCGCCGGTTGGCTCGCCCTGGGGTTGGGCACTAGCTTTATGCTGCTGGCCGCTGTGGTTTTCCTGGTGGCGCCGGGCCCGCTCATCGCCCTCTACACCCTCGACCCTCAAGTCATGGCCGTCGGACCCAGCCTGCTCGGCCTGGCGGCGGCCTTCCAGATCTTCGACGGCATCCAAACTGTCTCCACCGGAGCCTTGCGCGGGCTGGGCGAGACGCGTGTGCCTATGCTGGCCAACCTGGTGGGCTACTGGGTGCTGGGATTGCCTCTAGGCCTGAGCCTATGCTTTCTGCTGCACTGGGGCATCTACGGCCTGTGGATCGGCCTTTTGCTGGCCTTGTTCATCATCGCCGCGACGCTGCTGTCGCGCTGGCAACGCGATTCGGTGCGACTGGCGCAGTCGTGCATACAATAAAACGAGCCGTAGCAGGCTTGGCTGTCACGGCTCCTTCAGGATGATGCATGAGCTTGTAAGGACTTTGTTCAGTCCTGGCCTTAGCGTGCGAACTTTCTACGCAGTGCGCCAGCGAATCCCGTCAGGCCGGTTCCGAAAAGAAGCAGGCTGCTGGGCTCAGGCGTGGGTGAGGCTCCAAGGCTGAAATCGGCAATGAACTCTGAGTCAACACCGCTGCCTTCACCCCAGTTATTTCCGCTCGTAAACTGCGATATATCATTGCTGTTACTGAGATACACCGCACTCCCGCCCGGAATGGAGGGGGGGAATGCGGCGACCGATGGTATGGTGGTAGTGCCGCTGTACGAGCTGTAGCTTGGCTCCGAGATGCTGATGAAGGCTACGTATTCGTCGCCTGCAATCAGCGACAGCCCGCCGGTATTGAAGGTAAACTCCGTGACCCCATTCACCGTTACGGGCAAGCTAGTGTAAAGGATGCTGCCCACCTCACTCCCTGTCCACGTTCCAACGTATCCTTCCAGTTGGCCGCTTGAGTCGCTGGGGGATAGGAACAGGCTAAAGTCATTCAAGATTGTATCCGTGAGGGGTGCGGAGAAGGTTTCGCCAAAAGTAGCCGAATTTGGGTTGCCAAATGAATAAACAATAAAGTTGACTTGCGATGTGTTGTTGTACTGCGTGTCCGCAAATGCCGCTGAAGAGGCCAGCAGCAAACCCACGAGAACCAGGATAGTCTTTTTCATGATCGGTGCCTCCTCATATGTGTCGCATGGCTTATTGGAATGAAATACTCTGCATCGGGGAAGGGGAATCAAAACCAGTGCGGTGACTCAATTATTTGGATTATATACATCTAATTAAGGATGTACATATAAATTTGTGGTTAATTTATTGGTAATAGAATCAATAAGTTGCGCAAGCAATGAATGACATTGTGGATAACTATGCTCCACTTCAAAAGCTGGATTTCTTTATGTCTGCCCATTTCTGAATCGGTGCGATGCCATTCCCGCCGCTGAGATTCAAGACGGGAATCCTCCGTCCCGGAACTGGGACGCTCCCCCATCGCACACGGCTATAATGGAAGCCAAGCGAAAGATTTACTCTTTCCTGAATTGATCGGAAGGGAATCCCGCCAAATGGCGACAGGCGAATCAACCCTGAGCGAAGCGCAGGAAGCATCAAGCACGCACGCACGCGTCACAAACGATTTCAGCATCAACGTGGCGACGGTAAACGGCTCCGGCTCGCAATCCGCCAATAGTGTTCTGCTGAAGAGCATCTTTGGAATGGGCGTTCCCGTCAGCGGGAAAAACCTTTTCCCTTCCAACATTGCCGGGCAGCCCACCTGGTTTTTGATTCGTGCCAGCAAGGACGGATACGTCGCCCGCAAGCACGTCTCAGAGATCCTGGTTGCGCTCAATCCGGAGACCGCACAGGCCGATGTGCAGGCCCTGCCCCCCGGCGGCGTGGCCATCTACGAGGAGAACTTCAAGCTCGATCAGGTTCGCGCAGACGTTGTCTTTTATCCCGTGCCCTTTGACAAGCTCACCGCCTCCGTCTGCCCCGAGGTCAAGCTGCGCAAGCTGGTTAAAAATATGGTCTATGTGGGCGTTGTCGCCCAGTTGCTGGCCATTGATCTGGGTATTGTGGAAAGCAATCTGCGCCGGCAGTTCTCCAAAAAGCAGAAAGTTTTTGACCTGAACTTCGGCGGAGCCAAGGCGGGCTTCGACTATGCTCTGGCTAATTTGACCAAGCGGGATCCCTTTTTCATCGAGAAGATAAATAAAACCGAGGGCAAAATCATTATCGATGGCAACGCAGCCTGCGGCATGGGCGCGGTCTTTGCCGGTGTCACGGTGGTTGCATGGTACCCCATTACGCCTTCCACCTCGGTGATTGAGTCCACCACTGACCTGCTTAATAAGCTGCGCCTTACGCCGGAAGGCAAAGCTACCTTTGCCGTCATCCAGTCCGAGGATGAGTTGGCCGCCATCGGCATGGTGCTGGGCGCAGGCTGGGCTGGCGCCCGCGCAATGACTTCAACCTCCGGCCCTGGAATGTCGCTGATGGCAGAGTTCTGCGGCTTGGGCTACTACGCGGAGATTCCCGGCGTGATCATCAACGTGCAGCGCGCCGGGCCTTCCACAGGAATGCCCACGCGCACCCAGCAAGCCGATCTCCTTTCGGCTGCCTTCCTCTCCCACGGCGACACCAGGCATCCGATTATGCTGCCGGGTTCGGTAAAGGAATGTTTCGAGTTGACCCAGGCGGCCTTCGATCTGGCAGAGCGAATGCAGACCCCCGTCTTTCTGCTCACCGATCTCGACTTGGGCATGAACAACTGGATGTCCGAGCCGTTTGATTATCCCGCCAAGCCGCTGGATCGCGGCAAGGTACTCACCGCCGCCGACTTGGAGCGGCTGGGCGGCTTTGCCCGTTACCGCGACGTGGACGGCGACGCCATCGGCTGGCGCACCCTGCCCGGAACGCGCCACCCCAAGGCCTCGTACTTCACCCGCGGCTCAGGACACACCGATGCAGCCAAATACACCGAGAACCCGGTGGAGTACCAGGCGGTGATGGATCGGCTGGTGCGCAAGTTCGAGAATATGCGCAAGTTGGTTCCCGCCCCGGTTGTGGTCAAAGACGGCAGCTCGAAAATCGGCTTCCTGGCATTCGGCTCCACCGATTGCGCCCTCACTGAGAGCCTTGACCAAATCAAGCAGCGCTATGCGAAGGATGTGGATTATCTGCGCATCCGGGCTTATCCATTCGCCCAGGCGATTCACGACTTTGTGGCCTCCCACGAGCGCATTTATGTCGTCGAGCAGAACCGCGACGCGCAGCTGGCCAGCCTGCTCAAGCTTGATCTTCCCGCTGCCCAGGTGACCAAGCTGCGCAGCATTCTCCACTACAACGGATTACCCGTGGACGCCGATTTCATCACCGCGCAATTTGCGCATCAGGAGGGCCTCTAAATGGCAACCACCGCACCCGCTCCCAAAGTCAACCACATTGGCCTTCCCATTCTTGATTATCGCGGCGGCAAGAGCACACTATGCGCCGGCTGCGGCCATAACGCCATCTCCGAGCGCATCGTTGACGCCTTGTACGAGATGAGTGTCGAGCCGGATCGCGTCATGAAGATGAGCGGCATCGGCTGTTCCTCCAAAAGTCCGGCCTACTTCCTGAGCCGCTCACACAGCTTCAACGGCGTGCATGGGCGCATGCCGGCCATCACCACAGGCGCCGTCCTCGCCAACCATACAATGACTACTATTGGCGTCTCCGGCGATGGCGACACCGCCTCCATCGGTATGGGCCAGTTCGTTCACCTCATGCGCCGCAATCTGCCCATGATCTACATCATTGAGGACAACGGCGTCTACGGGCTCACCAAGGGCCAGTTCTCGGCCACCGCCGACCTCGGCTCCAGGCTCAAGACCGGCGTGGTCAACGATCTGGCCGCCATCGACACCTGCGCGCTGGCCATCCAGCTGGGCGCCACCTTTGTGGGCCGGTCGTTTTCCGGCGACAAGAAGCAGTTGCTCTCCATGCTAAAGGCCGCCATCGCCCACAAGGGCACGGTGATGCTGGATGTCATCAGCCCCTGCGTCACCTTCAACGACCACGAGGGATCGACCAAAAGTTACAAGTTCATGCAGGAAAACGACGCGCCCATCAACGAAATCGGTTTTGTGGCCAGCTTCGACGAGATCGCCGTCGATTATGACTCCGGCGAGATTTTCGAAGTGCAGATGCACGACGGTTCCAACCTGCGCCTGCGCAAGTTGCACGAGAACTACGACCCCACCAACAAGGCCAACGCCGTGCGCACCCTGATGGAGGCACACGACAACAACGAGATTCTCACTGGCGTCTTCTACATCAACACCACGAAGCCCACCTTTATCGACCTACTCAATCTGGTCAACGAGCCGTTGGGAACCTTGCCCGAGTCGCTCACCCGGCCGCCAAAATCGGCGCTTGATACCCTGATGGCCGCCCTGAAGTAACCGCCCACTCCCCGCTTCGCGCCAACAGAAAAGCCCCGCAAATGCGGGGTTTTCTGTTGTCCATCTACCTGTGCTGGAACCGCGCTAGTTTTGCGGCATTGGCATCGGCTTTACGCTGCCGCAGTCCGGGCCTTTGAAGACGGATTTGGAGATCATCGTCCATTCGACCGGCGTCGCGTTCGGACCACTCTGCATAGTGCCGGCAAAGTGCATATTGCCGTTAGCGACGTTGCTATCTGGCCAGGAGGAAGAGATTTCCCCCTTGCCGTTCATTTTTCCACTGCATACCAGGTCGGCGGTCATGCTCGTGGCGTGCAGCACGACGTTGGCAATCTTGCAGTCGCGCTGGTTCTGCGACATCGGGGCGCCGTACTTGTTGATCATCTCCTGGGTGAGGCAAACCTGTGTGGTGGTAGTGGTGCCGCTGAAAGGATTCTTCATGCCGGCGGGCATGTTCATGCCCGGAGGCATCGGCGACTTCTGCCATGTCATAGTTGCGGTCATCTCCCACAGGCCGGGTTTTCTGACGGCTTGCGCCCAGGCAAATATTGCCATAACGAACAGGCAACAGCCCATTGTGATCAAAACTCGATTCTTATGCATGATTTCTCCTGTCGGGTCGCGCCAGCTCTTGGCCGCGCGCACATTCACTCTAACGCAGCGCGCAAGCTACAGGGAAGAAAAAACTCAGCTCCGTTTGGCCAGAGCTGCGCTGCCCAGCGCCAGCAGGGCGTCAGTCACGCGGCTGGAGTAGTGGCGGACGACTTTCTCTTCGCTGGCAAAGTCGCCGGTAATAACCCGCACACCCAGCGCCTCAATGCGCTCAATGTCTGGGATGATGGGAGACGCTCCTTCGGCTGCGTAACGGGCCAGCGTATCCGGCGAAAAAGCCCCGGTGTTCACCAGGGCATAGTCGAAGATGGGCGCGTGGGTGTGATCGTAAATCCGTTCAATGTGCTGCGAGGCTGTCAATCCCAGGCTTTCGTTGGCCTGGGTCATCAGGTTGCAGATGTAAACGCGCACTCCTCGGGCGCGCGCCAGCGCCGCGGGCATACCCTGTACCAGCAGGTTGCAAATCAGCGAGGTGTACAGTGAGCCGGGTCCCACACTGATCAGGTCAGCGCGCTCGATGGCCTCCAGCGTCTCCGGCAGCGGAGCCGCGCCCGGAGGATCGAGCATCAGCTCCGCGATGCGCTTGTGGCTTGCCGTGATTTTGGTCTCGCCCCGCACCAGCGAGCCGTCGTCCATGCGCGCCACCAGCGTGGCATTAGCCGTAGTAACCGGGTAAATGCGCCCGCGCGTGGCCAGAATCTTTGACGCCAGTTGAATGGCGTGGCCAAAGTCGCCGGTGATCTCGGTGAGCGCGGCCACAAAAAGATTGCCGAAGTTGTGCCCCTCCAGGGCATCGCCCTTGCGAAAGCGATGGCCAAAGAGTCGGGCCAGCAGGTCCTCTTCCTCGCTGAGCGCCACCATGCAGTTACGCAGGTCGCCCGGAGGCAGCATATTGAAATCTTTGCGCAGCCGACCGCTGGAGCCGCCGTCGTCTGTCACGGTGACCACCGCCGCCAGGTCGGCGATTAGTCCCCCCTCTGGAACGCCTTGGCTGGAAGAGACCACATGGCGCCGCAGCCCGCGTAGCAGTGTGGAAAGGCCGGTGCCGCCGCCGATAGCCACCACGCGCATCGGACGGGCCGCAACTGTCCCCGCAGCCGTCTGCCCATGCAGTTCCGTACCATTGGTCGAGATGTTCGTAGAGGTCACTAGAGCCCTATGGCACCTCGGGATACAATAGCTCAGTGAACCGGGGGTCATCCGCCATGCTCTGGAAATCGTTGTCGACGCGAGCCTGAAGCCGGTTCCTGGGGTTCAGTTCGATTGCCCTGGCCAGGTTGTCAAGGCAATCCTGGGTGCGCCCTGTTATCGCATCCAGCAGCGCCATCCCGTAGAAGGCGTAGTCTGCCTCTGGATAGGCCGCCAGAATAGAACCAAACTCTTCGCGCGCCTCCTCATAGTAGCCGGTATTCAACTTTGAGACGGCGTAGTCGTAGTGCTCCTCGGGTGTCGGAAACGTCAGGTTTTGCTTGTCCAGTTGCCGCTGGCAGATGCTGATGTACATCTTGCACCGTTCGAGCAGCTCGGGCGGCGCGGTAACAAGCAGCTTCTCGAATGCGGCCATGGATTTATCGAATTTGCCCTGCTGCAGCAGTACCATTGCGGCCTGGAAGTGCTGGAAGGCTGGTCCCGTGCCCGAATTGGAGTGGGCGCCGGGTTTCCCGGATGGTGAAGAATCTGTTTTGCGGTCGTGCGCCAAGGTTCAACCCTCTTGCATCATGGGATTGCTGCGTCTGTGCATACATCCAGCACGGTTAAGCCAGTTTGCTGCCGGCTTAAAAACTGCGCCTGTGAGTTGCACTGCTTAGCCACTCTTTATACGCACAACCCCGCCTTACGTCAAGCCAGCCGGCTAGAGGGGCTCATCCGCCCGGCCTTTTTGCCTGAAAAGAAGCGCTGTAAATGGCTGGATTCAGGGCCGGATCGTTGTACATCTTCAAGTGGCGATAGAGTTTAAAGCGCCGCTTCCCGTTCAGCGTTTCGTGCCACAAAGCATCCAGGCAGGCAGCCAGGTCGCTCCGTTGCTCCTCAAGAATGGCCAGCCTCTCCAGATTGCGCTCCGCGTGCCCTTCCGGCGCGTTGGCCCGCTCCGCCTCTTCGCGCGTGTGATAGATCTTCAGCGCCAGAATCGAGAGCCGGTCGATCATCAGTCCCGGCGATTCGGAGTTCAGCTCCGCGGCCGGGTTGGGCAGCCCCTTGGCCACCAGCCATCCCAGCAGGGCGCGGTCCAGTTGCTCAGCCAGATCGTTGCGCAGTTGGTTAGTCAGGTCCACGCGCCGCTTCACCCCGGCCAGATCGGAGTCGCTTGCGCCCGGTGCCCGAGCCTCGTCCTCGATGTGCCACAGTTCAAAATTGGCGCGATGCTGACGGCGGACGGCCTCCAGCCAACCCGCGAGCCCATCCGGGCCGGCATCAGCCTTTGCCCCCGCACCCGCGACCCCCGGCTGGTGCAAAGAGCGCGTCTCCCTATCCTGCAGCTCTACAATCTGCTCTGCCAATACCATGCTGGACTATCCCTCGGATTATCCCCCGGACTATCCCTCGCCAGATTCCGTAAACCGATCCTTCGTTCAACCGTCAGAATCTGCTCGCAGCGTCCATAGTAAAACGATTCCCGCTCAGTTGTCAGTTCGTCAGTTGTGAGCGAATCTTTGATTCAACCGAAATCTTAAAAAGTGCAAAACTGTTTTGTATCTAGGCACAACATGAACGGTGCTTTATCGCCCGAGGAAATGCTATCGTATCCCCTGTTCCCTGTTCCCTGTTCTGTGATTCCCTTCCCCGCCCTGAACCGTCACAATAAGGCATGGGCCTTTTTGCAATCCTTGAATGCGCGGGCGGCAGGTTCGCCTCTCGCCAGCACCTTCTCCGACTCGCGAAGCGCGCCCTCTGCGCCGTGTTTCTGCTGGCATCCACGCTGCTCCCGGCGCAGGAGTACATTCCACCAGGCCCGCCACAGCCGCCCTCTGAAACCAACACGGCTCCTTCTGGCCCGTTGGCCACCATCCATGGCGTAGTCCTGAACGCCGCCACCGGCTCGCCGCTCGCTCGCGCCCTGGTGCAGATCGAGGGCGACGCCGACACCGGCGCTCTCTCCGATGGTGAGGGCCGCTTCGAGATTCCCGGCGTCCCTGTGGGACCGCAGATAGTGCAGGTCGTCAAACCCGGCTTTCTAGACCAGGCTTTCTTTCCCGGCGGCGATGCCGGTTGGGGAATTGGTCCCGGCATGTTTCACAGCATTCTGGTCGCCACCGAAATGCCCGATCTGATCTTCACCATGGCGCCCACCAACTCGATTCGCGGACACGTCCTGCTTTCCTCCGGTGATGCGGCGCAGGACATCGGCGTCACTCTGGTTATGCGCAGGGTTGAAGACGGACGGGCTGAGTGGAAGGCAATCTCTACCGTCAAGACCAACAGCGATGGCGCTTATCGCTTTGCCCGGCTCGGCAACGGCGACTTCGCCATCTATTCCGAGCCTGCGATGGACAACGAACTGGCCAATCTTCTCTCCGCCGCCGGCAGTGATGGCCAGGTAGCGCGCAACGGCTTCCCCAGCCAGTTCTATCCGGAAGCTCGCGAGTTTGCCGGTGCCGCGAAAATTCATCTGGCCGGCGGTCAGGATTCCGAGGCCAACCTCTCCCTCGCACTTCAACCCTTCCATACCGTCTCTGCACAAGCCATACTGCCGTCGGGTCAGTGTTATGGCGTCCAGAATCCCGCTTGGGATGGAATGGCTCTCTCCGCCCAGGTGCTTGATGCTCAAGGTCATTCGCTCCCTTATGTTGCCGAATACGACTCAGAAACACACGCGCTGCATGCCCTTTTGCCCGACGGCAGCTACTCGTTTTCAGTCACCGTAACATTCTCGCGCGTGACAGCCGATATGGCCGGAAACAGAAACCTCACCCCTGCCATGGATGCCTCACCTTTGACCGGCCAGGTGGATTTTTCTGTAGCCGGCCACGACCTTTCAAACCTGCGCATCCCGCTTCAGGCGCAGCACGTCAATCCCTTGCAGGTTACCGTGGCTTATAGCGGCGTGCAGGCGGCGTCCGACACTTCTACTCCGGTGGATTCGGGTTCCGTCTACGTCGCTCTCAGTCATGCCGGTGATTCGTTGTCCAATGGTATGGTGGATATCTACGCCCATGGGGCCGCATCTGGACAGTTGGAGACAACCTTCATGAAGCCCGGCTCCTATTGGGCGCATACCAGCATCACACAGCATGGCCTTTGCCTGGCCTCATTCACCGCCGGCGGCGCCAACCTGGCTCGTGAACCCCTGGTCATCGGCCCATCCGGCGTCACCGCTCCTCTGATCCTGGCTCTGCGCGACGATTGCGCCAGCCTTACGCTCTCCCTGCCCACGGCCAGCGCCGCTCTAGCCCCCGGAGAAGAGCGCTGGTACACAGTCTATGTGGTGCCGGACTTCGAATCTCCTGAAAATTCCGTACCGCAAACGCTGCGCCCAACCTCAGGAGGCACGGTCACCCTGGAAGGACTGACTCCCGGCAACTATCACGTCTACACCTTTGCAGTGCCTCTGGTCGTGGAATATCACAACCCCGTCGCGCTGTCCGCCTTGCCCACGCCGGGACAGGCGATCACACTCACAGCCGGGACCACCAGCAGCCTCGTCCTGGAGGTGCCCGCACAATGAGCAAATTACACGCTACGCGAAAATTTGATTCAAACTTCAGAATGTGTATGGGCACGACTTCACCAGCATCTGGAAAAATCAAACGGTGTAGCACGAAGCGTCAGGGCACGACTTTAGTCGTGCCGCAAATGCACCAAAATGAACCTGGGGCTTTAGCCCCTGAGGGATGCCTTTCTCGTTTCTTGCACAAAAATTGGTCTCCGTTCGCAGCCCGCCTCCTCTGCGTCCTCACACTGCTCTTGGTCAGCCTCCCATCCCACCCACAGGCCGCCCATTACCGCATCACCGGCACGGTAGTAAACGCGTCCTCTGGCGAACCCGTCCAGCGGGTGACGGTAGCCGCGCTCTCCGCTTCAGATCACCGCACCGTTGCGTTGGTCGAAACTGGCAACGACGGTCACTTCGCGCTCGAGGGCCTGGCCGCTGCCAAGTACGATCTGGCAGCCTACAGGCGCGGATTTCTCCTCTCCTTGTACAACCAGCACGAACTGTTCAACACCGCCATCGTAACTGGAGAGGGTCAGCAGACAGTAGACCTTGTCTTCCGGATTACGCCCGCAGCCTCGCTACACGGCGTGGTCACCAGTGACGACGGCGACCCGGTGGAGGGAGCTAAGGTCCTGCTCTTCCTCAAGCCCGGCACCCACAATTCCGGCGTCAGAATAATCAAAAAGGACGATACGACTACGGATGACACCGGGGCATACGAATTTGGCGATCTGGCCCTCGGCGAGTATTTCGTCGCGGTGACGGCGAAACCATGGTACGCGTTGCATCATTCAGCTCTCCGGCAAAAATCTGCAGATGATCCCATCACCACCCTCGACGTGGCCTACCCCGTTACCTTCTTCGACTCCACCACGGACGAGGCATCGGCAACCTCCATCACCCTCGCTGGCGGCAGCCACGAGGAAGCCAACATCAACCTCCACGCGGTTCCCGCTCTGCATCTGACGGTCAACACTCCCGGCGAGCAGTACGGATCAACAGCCCCCGCTGAATTGAGGCAGGTCATCTTCGGACTCCTGACCCCCTCCGAAACCGCAACTCCCCAACCCCCGACGCAAGCCGGCACAACCGAATTTATCGGCGTTGCCCCCGGCCATTACGAGCTGACGCAGGGCAACCCGCCGCGGATTGCGGAACTGGACTCGACCGCCAGCATGCATGTAGATGCAAACCTCGGCAAACCCGCAATGGATATCTCGGGAACCCTGCGAACCGCCTCTGGTTCCGCTTTGCCGGGTCGTGTGACGCTCAGCCTCGAACCGCTTGACGGCGTGTATCGGCAGGAACCTATATCATCCGATAGCAACAATGGCCAATTCACATTTGAATCCATCCGCCAGGGCAACTGGAATCTCACGGCCAGCACCCAGGAGAAACAGCTTCCCATCGCCTCGATTACCATCGGCAACCGCACCCATCCCGGCAACCAAATCACCGTGAGCGACAAGCCGTTGCAGTTGGTGGTTACGCTGAGCCTGAGCGAAACCCGCATCGAAGGCTTTGCCCGAAAAGCCGATAAAGACACCCCCGGCGTCATGGTCGTGCTGATTCCCAAAGAGCTGGCCGCCTTCCCTGCCCTGGCGCGCCGCGATCAGTCCGACTCCGACGGCAGCTTTGCCCTGCGCGATGTAGTCCCCGGCCAGTACACCGTGGTGGCCATCGAGAACGGCTGGGATCTCGATTGGGCCCGTCCCGAGGTCATCAGCCGCTACCTTCCTGGCGGAGTCCCGGTCACAGTGACGGAGAGTTCCGGCAAGCTCGTGCGCCTCTCTCAGGCGGTTCAGATACAAAGCCAATGACCATTTCAGGCAATACAAATCAGCCCCGGACTTCATGGAACCCGGCCTGAGCGGTTACTCTAGGAGAGGACAGTCTATAAGGGTAGCCGCACTGGTTTGCGGCGGCGGCTCAAAGGGCCCCGGCCCCGGAGCCCACAATAGGCAACGTAATGTACTGAGGAGAGTCCCAAATTGAAGAGGAAGTTCTTGCTTGCAATTCTGGCCATCGTTTCGGCCTCGTTTATACCCCTGGCGGCCACCTGCCAGCTCATTCACTCCCGTCATGCAGAGGCACCCGCCGAAAGGCCTGTGGCCTCTCACAAGTATGAAATCTTTGCCGGTTACGGCTACACCAGCATGAACCAAGTGAACCAGTCGCGCAACGGATTGCAGGGCGTCAACGTCTCAGTGACCCGCGATTGGGGCAGATTCTTCGGCCTCACAGCAGACGGAGCCTATTACAGGTACCCGCTCAAGAGCCCTGCCATACAAAACAGCACGTTAGTCCCTTGGGTGGATGCAGTGCTGGTGGGCCCGGTGGTGCACGCACCCCTCTTCGGGCACTACGAAGGGTTCTTCCGTGTGCTGCTAGGCGCGGAACACACCGGCGGCGTCAACGCTTATCCCAACCTCTCGTTTGCGGGAGGAATCGGCGCCGGCCTGGACTACAAACTGAGCCAACACTTCTCTTTGCGCGCCTCGGGAGACGACATCGCCTCATCGTTTGTAGCTCCGATCGAGCCCGGATACGTCTGCTCACCGACCTCGGGATGCTCCCCGCATGAGCACCGCAACTCCCGCGCCGAATTCGGCGTGGTCTGCAAGTTCTGAGAGCTGAGGTCCGCGCCGGAAGCGCGTACCGGTCCACCATCAAGGTATGACGCCCGTCCAGCATGCTGGACGGGCGTCTGCACATCTCAATAGCTCTAGCGCGAACCACCCAAGCGCCGAAGATCTTTATTCCCTAGTCCCTAGTCCCTGTTCACTGCCTTTTCAACGCCCTCTTCAACACTATCTCCAGCGCCTTCTTCTGCTCCGCATACTCCGCCGGCGAAATCTTGCCGTCAATCTTGTCGCTCTCCAGTGCAAACAGCTCTTCCTTGAGCGCGTTCAGCAGGGCCGATTTCATGGTTACGGGCGACGCCAATGCCTGCGACGCTCCGGCATTAAAGCCAGCGCCCGTCGCCGGTTTACGCAGCATAAACGCCGCCGCGGCCACCAGCAACAGCGCCAGCACACTCAGAAGCCACCATTTATACTTCGTCAGCGGATCAGGCGTGTTGATGGGGTTGGCCATACCACCACCGGGCTGCCCTCCGGGGCCCCCTGCCTCCTGACCGGAACCAGACTGCTGGCCGCCCTGCGCCTGCTGCTCATCACGCGGAATCGCTCCCGTGCCTGAGATGGTGAACTCCAGCGCCTGGCCGGGAACCACGTTTTTACTGACGTAAGTCTGAAAACCCGGGTCCTGCGGCGCAGAGATGAACGTCGATCCCGCGCCCGCGGCAAAGGTCATGCTCTTGGGCATCATCACCCATACGGTTCTGGCCGGCAGTGTCACCTGGGGATGGAAGGTGAACTTGCCGCCGCTATAAGGCAACATATATTCGATCTGGAAGAGCGTGTTTTTCTCGCCTTCGTCAGGCTGAATGGGGAAGTTGAAGGAGTAGTGCCCCTTTGGGCCATCCGAATCCATCTTGATCGTTGTCAGCATCCTGCCCGGTCTCTCCGCTGACGATCCATCCACCACCGCGTCCTCCGGCAGCACAATCTCAAAGCTGCGCGGACTCCACTGCGTCCGCGGAGGCATGCTGGTGTTGTGAATTGAGTACCGCTCCACCACCCGCAGTTGCCCATTCACCGTCTCCACAATGCCCACCACGTCCTCATCGATGACCACTCCATCGACCTTGGCGGCTACGTCATACACCGCAATGTCGCCCGCCGCTCCCCCCTCCGGCGCGCCTATAAAATAAGTTGCCCCCTGGTGAGTCACCCGCACCAGGTAATTGCTCTGGCCCGGCTTGTTCAGTTTGTCCAGCTTGTAGTGACCGCGCGCGTCGCTGGTGGTCCTGGCCACCTCGCCCATCCCTGCCTGCACATCCACCAGCACCACCGCATCGCCCGCGGCTGGCTTGCCAGTAGTCTTGTTGGTCACCTTGCCGGTGATTTGTGCCTGCACAAATGCGCCCGTGAGCAATAAGCTCAAGGCAACGATGCGAAAAACAATCCGGGTCATCTTCATAATCGTTCGAATATCCTCTTGTAATGCGCTGTGAACTGCTGGGTGCCGGGTGCCCCAGGTCTCGCTTCTGAGACCTGGGATACCACAAATCTCCGGGTACCCCACCCTCGCCGCGTTCTTGTTTTTGCGGCCAGAGTGGGATACCACGAATATCAATCAGCCTGATTCATCTGCAATTAAACTCTAAGCCATTCACGCCCGCTGCAAAAGCTCAATCTCGGCCAGCAACCGCGCCGTCTCGCTTTCAAGCTGTACCCGCTGCGTCTTGTACTCCTCTTCAGGATACTTCCCCGCCTTAAATTCGAAGTTCAAGTCGCGCAGATTTTCGTAGACCTGCTCCTTGCGTTCCAACAGGTAATCCAGCCGCGTCTTCTCCAGCTGGCTGGCAGAAACGTTCTCCGGCCAGAAGGTGTACGCCAGCAGCGCAATCAGCAGCAACAGCCCGGCCACAAATCCCTGAGTCTCCGTCATCGCTCAAAATCCTCCGTCGTTGCCGGTACTGTTGCCTGTTCCCTGTTCCCTGTTCCCTGCGGTCCGCCCGCCGACCACCGCCGGACCAGCAGAATCGTCCCCAGCAACACCGCCGCAAAGACCGCCAGGGGCGCAACCCATGCCATCACGTCGAATTCCTCCGACAAACTCGTCCAAAAGATCAAAAGCGCGGAAGCACCACAACCACTCATACTTGTCCTCCCCGTTGCACAGCCGGTTTCTGGCTAGGCGACAGCGCCACCAGCGTGCCGAAGACCATCACCAGAACTCCCGCCCAGATCCAGCTCACCAGCGGATTCAAAAATGCCTTGATAATCGGCTGGCCGTTATCCGGATTTGCGCCCTCATACACCACATACAAATCCCAGCCAATCACCGAGTGGATAGCCACCATAGTCTGTGGCTGGCCGCTGACCAGATAAACCCGCTTCTCCGGCGCCATCTGGAACCGCGTCTTGCCGCCCTTCGATACATCCAGCAGCGCGAAGTCAGAGGTGTAGTTGGCGTTCGAGTCCTGCGTGAAGCCCATGCACTCCAGCGTGTAGGAGCCGATGACCAGCTTGTCGTGCAGCGCCAGTTCCTTCTCCTCGCTGCGGTTGAAGGCCGAGCCGGTCAGCCCGATCACCACAATCACCACTCCGACATGAACAAAATAGCCGCCATAGCGCCGTGTATTGCGCCGAATCAGCTGCCACACGGACCAAAAATAATTTCGCCCCGTCTGCCTGGCGATGACTCCTGCGCCCCGCAAAAACTCTGAGAAAATCGCAGTCAGCACGAACGCTGCGAGACTAAACGCCACCAGCGCGTAGAAGTGGCCTTGTGAAAATTCCCCGTCGTGCCATGGTCGCACGCCCGCAACCCACAACACAATCACCGCAACCCACAGCACTATCACCGGCAGCACAAAGTTGCGCCGTATGCTTTTCAGTGAAGTAGAGCGCCACGGCAGCAGCGGCCCCACACCCATAAGAAACAGCAGGAACAGTCCGATGGGTATGGATACACGGTTGTACCACACCGCGTCATACGTGACTTTCGCGCCCTCGATGTATTCGCTTAGGATGGGGTAAAGCGTTCCCCACACAATCACAAAGCACGCCGCCAGCAGAACCAGGTTGTTGAACATAAAGCTGGACTCGCGGCTGACCAGCGACTCCATCCGATGCTCGCTCTTCAGGTGGTCGCGCTGATAAATATAAGTGAATATGCACACCGCAGCCACGATCACCATGAAGACCATAAACCAGTAGCCAATCGGCGACTCCGCAAACGCATGCACCGAGCTCACCAGCCCGCCGCGCGTCAGCATCGTGCCCAGCATCGTCAGCAGGAACGTGGAAAAAATCATCCATATGTTCCAGCTCTTCATCATGCCTTTCTTTTCCTGCATCATCACCGAGTGCAAAAACGCCGTCCCCGTCAGCCAGGGCATCAGGCTCGCGTTCTCCACCGGGTCCCAGCCCCAGTAGCCGCCCCAACCCAGCACAGCGTAGGCCCAGTGCATCCCCAGAAAGACGCCGCAGGTCAAAAACAGCCACGTCACCATCGTCCAGACCCGCGTAATCTTGATCCACTTCTCGCCCGGATAGCGCATCATCAGCGCGCCCAGAGCAAACGCAAACGGCACCGAGAAGCCCACATAGCCCAGGTACAGCAGCGGAGGATGAATCACCATCTCCGGGTACTGCAGCAGCGGATTCAGCCCGTTGCCGTCCGCGGGAATCACGCCTTTCAGCAGCGAGAACGGCGGCGCGGCAAAGTTCAGCACCACCAGAAAGAAGGTCTGAATCCCAGCCAGAATCATTCCCGCATAGGCGTACAGCTTCACATCGGTTTTATGCGTCAGCCGCAGCACAAACCCGTAAGCCCCCAGCAGCCACGCCCACAACACCAGCGAGCCTTCCTGCCCGCTCCACAGCGCGGAAAACTTATAGGCGGCGGGCAGCGCGCGGTTGGAGTGCTCCATGATGTAAGTGATTGAAAAATCATTGGTAAAGGCCGCCCACACCAGCGCAAATGCCGCCGCCGTGATGGCCGCAAACCCCGCTATTCCCGCCCGCCGCGCCGTATCCGCCAGTCGCTCAGGAGAGACGCGCGCCGGCTGCCCGGTGGCCAGCAACCGCAGTGCCAACGCCCCTGCAAGCAAGTTGTATGCGGCCAGCGCCAACGCAATTAAGAGTGCAAGACTTCCAAAAGCTGCCATTAATTCTCCGTTATGAATCCCTGAATACTACGCAATCAATTCGATGCTCGTACGCTGCCCAGAAGACCAACAGCCTCCCGCCTTGCTCATTCTCAACCCATCATAGTCGCTTTAGGTGTGATCTGGCTCACATTATGGACGCCGTATCAACCATTTGGGTGCGTCCTGTCCGGGTGCCCTAGGTCCCTCGCTTTTGGGGACCTGGGAATTCCCACCCTCACTGATCTCTGTTTTCTATTCCCTATTCCCTATTCCCTGCTTTTTCACCCAAACAAAAACTCCTTCTCCCGCAGCTCCCTGATCGAGTCCCGCAACCGCGCCGCCCGCTCGAACTCGAACTTCCGCGCCGCCTCCCGCATCTCCGCCTCCAGCCGCTCGATGTACGCATCCAGCTCCGCCTGCGACGCCAGCTCCGGCATCCCCGCCGTCTCTTCCTCGGCCACATCGCCGTACTCCGCCTTCAGAATCGCGGCCAGCCCCATCTCCACCGGGCTGATAATCGATTGCGGCGTAATCCCATGCTCCTCGTTGTACGCCCGCTGAATTGTTCGCCTTCGATCCGTCTCGTCCATCGCCCGCCGCATCGAATCCGTCATCCGATCCGCGTAAAGAATCGCCCGCCCCTCGATGTGCCGCGAAGCCCGTCCCATGGTCTGAATCAGCGAACCCGCCGAGCGCAGAAATCCCTCCTTGTCCGCGTCCAGAATCGCCACCAGCGAAACCTCCGGCAAATCCAGCCCCTCGCGCAACAAATTAATCCCGATCAGCACATCGAATTCGCCCCGGCGCAGCCCCGCCAGCAGCTTGACTCTTTCCAAAGTCTCAATCTCCGAGTGCATATACCGGCAGCGCACGTCCACCTCGGTGTAGTAGCCGGCCAGGTCCTCGGCCATTCGCTTGGTCAGCGTCGTCACCAGCACCCGCTCGCCGCGCTTCGCCCGGTCCCTGATCTCCCCCAGCAAATCGTCAATCTGTCCCTTCACCGGCCTGATCTCCACCTCCGGGTCAACAAGGCCCGTCGGCCGAATCACCTGCTCCACCACCACGCCCGCCGATTTGGTCAACTCATACGGCCCCGGCGTCGCAGAAACATAAATCGCCTGCTGCACGCGATTTTCAAACTCCTCAAACTTCAGCGGCCGGTTGTCCATCGCCGAGGGCAGCCGGAATCCGTAGTCCACCAAATTCTGTTTGCGGCTCCGGTCGCCAAACCACATCCCATGCACCTGCGGAATCGTCGCGTGGCTCTCATCCACAAACAGCAAAAAATCCCGCGGAAAATAATCCAGCAACGTCGGCGGAGCCTCGCCCGGCAGCCGCCCGCTGAAGTGCCGCGAATAATTCTCAATCCCGTGGCAGTAGCCCATCGACTTGATCATCTCCAGGTCATATCTAGTTCTCTGGTTAATCCGCTGCGACTCCACCATCCTGCCCTGCGCCTCCAACTCCGGCGCCCACGCGTTCAACTCCGCCACAATCGAATCGATCGCCCCGGCCTTCGTCTCCGGCTGCATCACATAGTGGCTCTTGGGATAAATCGGCAGCCGCGCATACTTCTGCTTCACCGTTCCAAACAGCGGATCGATCTGCGACAGCGACTCAATCTCATCGCCGAACAGCTCAATCCGGTAAGCCGTCTCGTCATATGTCGGATAAACCTCGATCACATCGCCCCGCACCCTGAACGTCCCGCGCCGGAAATCCGTGTCATTGCGTTCGTACAAAATCTCCACCAGCCGCCGCGTAATATCCTTGCGACTGATCCGCTGTCCTTTTTCCAGCAGCAGCAGCATCCCGTAGTAAGCCTCCGGCGACCCCAGCCCGTAGATGCAGCTCACCGAACTGACAATGATCGCGTCCCTCCGCTCAAACAAACTCCGCGTCGCCGACAGCCGCAACTTGTCCAGCTCCTCATTAACCGTCGCTTCCTTCTCGATATACAAATCCCCTGCAGGGATGTAAGCCTCCGGCTGGTAATAGTCGTAGTAACTCACAAAATATTCGACAGCATTGTTGGGAAAGAACTGCTTGAACTCGTGATAAAGCTGCGCCGCCAGCGTTTTGTTGTGTGCCAAAATCAGCGCAGGCCGGTTCGACTGCTCAATAATCTTGGCCATGGTGAAGGTCTTGCCCGACCCCGTCACCCCCAGCAGCACCTGGTGCTTCTCCCCCGCCGCAAGCCCCTGCATCAGCTCGGCAATCGCCCGCGGCTGATCCCCACGCGGCGTATAGCTCGTCACCAGTTGAAAGTCCATGGCAAGCATTATAACCGAATGGCGAAGATTGAGCGAAAACACATAATTTGTATTGGGGCTTAGGAAGAAAAGGCTGTCTCCACTCATTCGCCTACGCGCATGACCATAGATGAAATCCAGCAGCTCGGAGACTTTTTCAAGAAATTGATAGATAGCACGGGCTTTTAGTGGTGGATTATCGCGGCTGGAGTGGGAGCCATACTTGAAGGGCTTCATGTCATCTGGCTCGCCGCCCGGTATATCTTCAAATTCCAGACTTATGCCGAACGCTGCCCAGGCCACTCAGGACTGAGGTATTTCGCCCTCAGTTGAGAAAATTCAGCCAACTGAGCTGTATATTTTTTCAGTATGTCTGGCTCCTTTGATAGCCGTTCGTAAAATGAGTTATATGTGGACTTGAACATGTCTAGCCAGCATTGAATCATCCATAGAATATTTTTTGATATCTCACCCCGGTTAACTTCAAAGAATTCCAGACCCCAAAGAACATCCGTTTCCGTAGTTGAGGTTGAAGAGGAGATGCCAGGCGACGTTACGTTTGGGTGCGGTCCTGCATCGCAAAGCATTTCCCAGATGCCGTGAAGGTGAGCATAACCCGAGTTTTCAGGAAATAGATTGGACTTTAATTTCTCCTTGAAATGTTTGTTGTATTCAGCGCGCTCTTTATCTCTGGATAGCCAGACCATCCCTAGTTCTGGTTGCCTCAGTATTTTTTGCGCTTGAACGAAGGACTCGATGGCAGACCTAAGATGGCTGTATCCAGGAGTCGTGCAACAGCAAAAAAGAAGCTCTGCAGCTAAACGCATTTCGCGAAAGCAGAAGATCATTAGTTGTATGGGAACAATCCAATCCTTGTTCTGAAGCTTCACAAGGGCTCTGATAGCATCTAGCCAATTTTGGTCAACTTGAAAATATAGACTGCTGATGTCGGGATAGTTATTGAGGGTGGTAATGAAATTAAGGCGTTTTGTTAGAAAGTAGCCACGAAAGTCTCCAATCACAGATTGTTTCTCCTCTGGAAAGAGAAACCTTTCTAGATTTGTGGCGTCAATTGGAACATCTGTCATATCAGAGTATTGCGCAGGCTTGGAATTAATACAAGACATTTATATGTGTCGAAGCAGCACGTAACCTCCAAATACCCCGTCTTCGCCGCGTACGTTGCGGCGAAGGCGGGGTATTCCCCTTTGTGACGTGCATCACGCCCCCACCGACTCACCAGCCCCCATACTCTCTCTCAGTTGATGATTTTTCACCTGCCGAGGTGTTTTTATGAGCTCAAATACGTCCCGCCGCGAATTCCTCTCCACCGGCCTCTCCGCCGGTCTGGCGCTTCCTGTCCTGGGCGCCGCTTCCGCCATGGCGCAGCAGCCCTCCGGAAAACCCGCCGCCGCCCCGGTCAAGCTCGACTACCGCACCCTGGGCCGCACCGGCCTCAAGGTCACAACCGTGGGAATGGGATGCATGATTACCTCCGACCCAAGCGTCATCACGCGCGCCGCCGACCTCGGCATCAACTACTTTGACACCGCGCGCGGCTACTCGCATGGCAACAACGAACGCATGGTAGCAGCGGCTCTAGGAGCCCGCCGCAAGCAGGTGATCCTCTCCACCAAGTCGCACGCCGGCAACAAGGAAGAACTGCAGCAGCATCTCGAAACCAGCCTGCGCGAACTCAACACCGATTACATCGATATCTGGTATCTCCACGGCAAGAGCAAGCCCGAGGAAATTCCCGACGACATGATCGAAGTGCAGCAGAAGGCCAAAAAGGAGGGCAAGGTCCGCTTCATCGGTGTCAGCACGCACAGCGGCCAGCAGCAACTGCTGCCCTGGATGGCAAAGAAGGGCGTCTTCGACGTGGTATTGACGGGCTACAACTTCACCATGGACGCGAGCATTGATCAATCCATAGCCGCCGCCGCCCAGTCAGGCCTCGGCGTGGTAGCCATGAAGGTGATGGCCGGTGGGCCGCGCCGTCTGAAACCCGGCGACCCGAATTTGAAGCGTCTGACCCAGCAAGGCGCCATGCTCGCGGCGCTCAAGTGGGTCATCAAAAAGCCCAACATCGCCACCACCATTCCCAGCATCACGGACATGGACCAGTTGGACGAGAACCTCAAGGCCATGAGCAATCCCCTCTCCGCCGGCGACGAAAAAATCCTGACCGCGCATCTGGATGCGATCAGCCCTCTCTATTGCCGCATGTGCGGCGAGTGCGACGGCGCCTGCCAAAAGGGTCTGCCTGTGGCCGATGTTCTGCGCTACCTCACCTATGCCGACGGCTATGGCCAATTCGCTCTGGGCCGCGAACGCTTCCTCGAATTGAGCGCCGAGCACCAGGCTGTCCGCTGCGGCGATTGCGCCCAATGCACGGTAAAATGTCCTCACGGCGTCCAGGTCTCTCGCCACTGCGCGCGCGCCCAGGAATTGTTTGCATGAAGACCGCCGTTTTGCTTTTGACCCTCCTCCTTGCAACCGGAATGGCGCGCGCCCAGGTCGCCCTCGACTGCCATTTCGCGCCCGGCTGGGAACCCTCCGGCCCGGTGCGCCATTACACCGCCGAAAATCTCTACGACTACAAGGATGGCGCTGCCGACGGCTACCTGAGCTACGGCTTCGCGCGCATGTCCACAATCGATTGCAAATCGGGAGCCGACACGCTCACCATCGATGTCTCCGAGATGAATGATGCTGACGCGGCCTATGGCCTCTTCACCGCCAACCGCGATCCCCGGCTACTCATCGCTCCCATCGGCATGGGCGGGCAGATCCAGCCACAGAGCGCCAGCTTCGCCAAAGGCATTTATTACGTCGAAATCGTCGAAGTTGCCGACAATACGGAGGCCGATCACACCGCTGTGATGCAGGCTTGCGTAGCCGCGCTGCAGCTGCGCCTGCACGGCCGCGAAACCGCTCCCGAGGCCTTGCAGTGGTTCTCTCAAGAAAATCTCGACACCGTCCGGTTGATCCCCGAAAGTGTGCTGGGGCTCAAGCTGCTCAAGCGCGGCTACGTGGCCAAATACAAGCAAGGCCAGGCGTTTGTAGTTCTAGAAGCAACACCCGAATCCGCCGCTGTGGTCTTCAAGAAACTCCGCGAACACTTTGACGGCTCTGCACCAGCGCAGATCGGCGACGAAGCATTCCAGGCCAAAGCTCCCTATCTCGACGGCATCTGCGTCTTTCGCAAGGGGCGCTATCTGGCCGGCTACGCCAACCTGCCGGATGCACAGCAAGCCGCTGCCCTGGCCGCGAAGCTCGCCGCCCGCATTCCTGCTGATTTCAAATAGACTCCGCAATTCGTCCGACTAGAAAGGACACTGCTGGGGGGTTACATTTGGGCCTGTTTTCTTTCACCCCTAAAGGGACTTGGTGGGGGGAGCCGGTTCTCTGCGGCCTCGCTGTGCAATATGGGACAGCACTTAGTGGCGCCACGCAGGCAATATCCCCAATGAGGGCCATGGGCTGCGGAAGCGGCATTCAAGGCTCACAGAATCGAAGAGGAGAATTAAATGAAAATATCACTGTGTATTGGTATCGGTTTACTCTCGGTCATGTTGCTATGTGTCGGTTGCCAGACAACGCCACAGCAAGCAGCACCAGCACCAGCAGCGCAGGGACAGCAGGGACCCCCCGGACAAGATGGCGCGCAAGGGCAGGAGGGACAGCAGGGACAAACGGGGGATACAGGCCAAGCTGGTGACCGGGGGCACAGAGGCGACACCGGACAACCGGGTGACAAGGGTTATACGGGAGATACGGGTCGAAAGGGCGACACCGGCGACCGAGGCAAGCCCGCTCCATGCCCCGAGGGACAGCATCACTATACGGATCCTGGCAGCGGAAGGGTAAAATGTGTGGATAACTAAGCAGTAAAATTGCAAGCTAATCATGTCGGGGGGCGCAGAACAAAGCAGCTCTGCGCTCCCAAGGGCAGAAACGGTGGATATTTGCAACCGAGTCAGTGGAGTGTGTCGAGGACGCTCGCGACCACTCAAAGCAGACCGTGCGTACTCGTGAGGGAAAGGCCCGGTGCTCTCTCGAAACAACACCAGTAATAGGATCGTTTGCCATTGAATTGAATAGAATAACCCCTGAGCAATTTTACGGATTTATTTATTTTTCCTTTTCACCGTGCCATTTTCGCCTATTCTCTTGGATAATGGCAGATGTGATCCTAAAAATCCGTATCCTCCTTTTCGCGCTTATTCTTGGGCCCAGCCTCTCCTTTGCTCAGGCGCCTGTCCAGACCACCGCACAGACGTCCAACTCGACTGTCAAGTCGCTTGGCCAGTCGTTGGCCAAGGCGCTCACCGTCCAGCCACCCTTCGATCCGGCCACCTATAAGCCGCTGAACGGGCACGAGCGTTGGCAGCGCTGGGTAAACGAAGACGGCCGCTCCCCCGCCATTCACATCGAGTCCCTGGCCACCGCCGCCTACCAACAGACCTTCGACGTTCCCTCCGCGTGGACCCGAAGCGGGGGTGGCTTTGCCCGCCGCCTGGGCTCCAGCTACGGCAGCAACCTGATCCAGAACACCGCGCACGAGAGCATGGCCGCCATCGCGGGCACCGACCCGCGTTACTTCCCCTGCGCCTGCACCGGCCTCTTTCGCCGCGGCGGCCACGTCTTCAAGATGAGCTTCCTCACCTACACAAACAGCGGCCATCTAACCCTGGACCTTCCCCAGATCACCAGCATCTACGGCAGCGCCATGGTCGAGGCCACATGGTGGCCCGAGCACTACTCTCCGCTGGTGCAGGGCGTGCAGGCGGGCCACATCGAAGCCGGCTTCATCGGCGCGGAGCATCTGGTGCAGGAGTTCGCTCCCGAGCTCAAGCGCTTCTTCCATCTGCGCTGGTAAGAGCCTGCCACGCAAATCCGCTAACTTGCTAACTCGCTCGTCACTCCGAAGCAGTGGCTGACTTGCTGTCTTTGTCTTCCGGAAACGCTACAATGCTCTCATCAAGGAGGTCCCATGCACCGCATCGTTTTCGCCGTTCTAGCCGTCGCCTTTGCCGCAACCTTCGCCGCCCCGCGTCCTCTTCAGGCCCAGGGCGCGCCGCCGCAGGTCAGCGCCGACCAGCCCTACACCATCGAGTACTACTACAAGTGCCAATGGGGCCATCAGGCCGAATTCCTCGAGCTCTTCCTCAAGAACCACTACCCGCTGCTCCAGAAGGTTCAGTCCACTGGCCGCATTCTCTCCATCAAAATCGAGTCGCCCGCCTATCACACCACCGAGGACGGCCGCTGGGACTATCGCGTCACCATCCGCTACAAAAACTCCACCGTGGCCACCACCGCCAACCCCGACGAAGAGGCCTTTAAAAAGGAGCTATGGCCGGACCAAGCAGCCTATGCGAAAGAAGAGCAGCGCCGCTTCGAAATTCTCCTCGGTCACTGGGATCTGCCCGTCACCGACATCACGCCGGCGAAGAAGTAGCGTCGCTTTCATGAGCGTTAAACCAAAGCCGCTCTAGAGCCGCCATCGAATGCCTGGTCCCAGCACGGCGATGAAGAAGACTGAGGCAGCCACCGCCGCCACCATCCAGCTAATCGAACGATTGATTGTTGAGTCCTGGGTGGTGGGCGCGGCGGTCACGGCCTTCAACCGCCGCGGAATCCTCAGCAGGCCAACTGCGGCGGCAAAGCTCGACAACGCCCCGGAGTTGAGCATCTCCATCGCACCGCGTGGGTCCAGCGCTGGTCCGGCCGTGGCAATCACGCCGCCAGCCAGCCACGCAATCTCAATCAGCCGCTTCGCCCTCATCCCCTCATCCGCTCGAGAGCAGTCAAGAATCCCGCTGAATTCGTGTGCGCCAATTTGGATCGATGCTTCATAGAGCAGGAATCCGGCGATCGCCAGCAAGACACGCCCTGGCCACCAATGCTCCGGCAGCAAAGCCAGCCAATCGCCACGCCCCGTGACGCCTGAAAACAGCAAATAGCCAAAGGCCCAGAACAGGCTAAAGGCCATCACCAGCCAGCAAAACAGTTTCCACCGGACCCGCGTCGCCGGTAAACGTCTGAGCCCAAGCCAACCCAATCCGGCAAAGACAAGGTTGCCCGCTGGACCACCCAGGTCGAAGATGCGCCACGCTGGGTCCGGTACAGGTGTCGGCACAATGAGGCGAGTCGTGGTAAAGATGCCACTGCGTCCGCCGGCCAGCAGCAATCCAACGCCGTGGCCGATCGTCTCATGGGCCACATTCGTCACGATAGCGGCCAGAACGGCAATCGCCGCAACTGTCCATAAGTCATCGCGAGAGGAACCCGCTTGTCGTCCGGGCTTGATCGCATCTGTCATGGTGTCCTTTGCCTCAATTAAGTTGCCGGTTGAGCCGCTCAAAGCTAGGGGACTTGCGCTCAATCGTTTCTCTGCCGCCATTGTCGCACCAGGTCTTCCACGGCGTCAGCCCACTCCGGAAACTCGAACTCAAAACCTGCCTCCAGCAGCCGTCCGGGAACCGCGCGGCAACTCTGCAACACCAACTCCGGCTCAGTGCGTAAAAAAATCGCCCCCAGCTTGATGGCCAGCGAAGGCGCCGGCAATCCATTTGGCACATCCCACGCCCAGCGCAGCGCCGCCATAAAATCTCGATTACTCAGCGGGTTGGGCGCAACAATGTTGACCGGCCCATCCAGATCCTCACGCTCAATCAGAAACTCCACCGCCCGCGCATAATCGGCCTCGTGAATCCAGCAGACAAACTGGCGTCCATTGCCCTGACGGCCGCCCAAACCCATCCGCACCAGATTTGACAGCACGCCAAAGGCACTCCCTGGCGTAGGGCTCAGAACCACTGCACTACGCAAGGCAACTTTGCGGGTGCGCGGCGTCTCGGCCGCGAAGAACTCCGCCTCCCAATCCCGAGCCACGCGAGCAGAAAAACCCCGCCGCTCTGCCCATCGCTCGGACCCGCTAGAAGTGTCAGGGCACAACTTCACAGCTTGCGGAAAAACTCGTTCGGAGTCGCACGAAGTGTCAGGGCACAACTTCACAGCTTGTGGAAAAACTCGTTCGGAGTCGCACGAAGTGTCAGGGCACAACTTCACAGCTTGTGGAAAAACTCGTTCGGAGTCGCACGAAGTGTCAGGGCACGACTTCAGTCGTGCCGAAAATGCTGCAAAATCATTCGGGGCTTTAGCCCCTGAGGGTTGCTCATCCCCGCCCACCGCGCACGTCTCATCCAACGGCAGATCGACCCCATCATCATCCACAGCACGCCTGTAGATCGTGGCCGCCGAAGCGTTCAGCCACACTCGCGGCGGCTCGCTGAGTCCGGCCATCACCCCGCCCAGCAGCTTTGTCGAGTTAATCCGCGACTCATAGATTGCCTGCCGGTTCGCTGCGTCGTAGCGGCAGTTCACGCTGCGCCCGGACAGATTGATGCACACGTCGGCGCCTTCCAGGTACTCGGTCCACGAGCCGATGTTTTCCCCGTCCCAGTGAACCGTCTGCCAGGAAGCCGTATAGGGTCCACGGGTCAGCACCGTCACCTGGTGGCCGCGCTCCGTAAAGTGGCGTGCCAGCGCCTGGCCCACCTGCCCGCTGCCGCCCGGCAACACAATTCGCAGGGGGCGAAGAACGCGCGGTGTTGCGGCAGCAATCGTATACATAAGTCCAGCTTACGGCGTCAGACTCGCTAGCCCGTGTCCGCATGAATTTGTAGTGGCATGGATGTAGCGCCGGCCTCCTGGCCGGCTGTCGTGCGGGCGTCCTCGCCCGCGCGCGCTTATCCAGGCATAATTACTAGATCACACGGTCTTAGCATTAGCACTTTCTCTTGGCCCGCAAAATCCGCAATGGTTTCTGCAACAGCCTGTCTGTTACTTCCCCGGCTCGATCCTCGCGGCATTGAGCGCCGCCGTCCAATCCGCCGGCGAATCCACCAATACATCCGGCGGGTTAGTCGACAGGCTCTCCGGCGCAAGTCCGAAGGTGCAGCCAATGCACCACGCCCCTCCATTCCGCGCCGTCTCCACGTCCACCTGGCTGTCGCCGATCACCACCGTCTCTTCTGGTGCTGCGCCGGCCTCGCTCATCAGCGCCCGCAATCCCTCCGGATCGGGCTTCTTGCTCGCAAAACTGTTACCGCCATAAATGTTCAGAAAGTAGGGAGCCAGGCCCAGCGCCGCGCAGATGTCTCGCGCCGGGCGAACCGGTTTATTGGTCAGCACCGCCATCGCCCGCGATGTCCCGTCCGGCAGGTCGTGCAACTGCTTCAGCGCCGCCAGCGCCTCCAGAACCCCGTCATACGCGTAGGTGTAATCCAGCTTGTGTTCGCGATAGTAATCTAAAAAATACTTGTACGCTTCGGCCAGCAAATCCTCGTCCGCCACCGCGCCGCCCGCCGCCGCAAACGATCTGCGCACCAGCACCATCGCCCCGTTGCCGATAAATCCAGCAACCGTCTCATCCGGCAGCGGCTCGCGCCCAAATCGGCTCAGGGTTGCGTTCACGCTGTTGCACAAGTCCTGCGCGGAGTCGATCAGCGTGCCGTCCAGATCGAAGACCAGAAGTTTCAGTCGTACCACCGGTATGGGGTGAAGAATGCGAACCATGAATTTAGTGTAAATGGAATCGATTTGCCCTTCAGCACACTCGGTTCGGATGCGATGATAAATATAGAATCCGGCGCTCGGCATTCGTGCCACCCACAAAGGAGCTTTCCCGTGAAAAAGCAGTTCGCAATTCTAGCAGCGGTCTTTGCCTTCCTTCTTTCTCCTCTATGCCTGACCGCTCAACAACCAGCACAGCAGCCAGACGGGAAGTATGTAAACAGGATCAGCGTCTACCCGCCAGCCGAGTACATTCTTAATTTAGATACCCTCAAAGATCAGCTCAAGCAATACCACGAATGTACCTGCAAGTGCGGCTGCTACGCCAAAGATCAGGACCATCAGGCGGAGCGCGCCATCGCCTTCTTGCGCAATCGTGTCGCCCATCGCCGCCCCGATGAAAAACTGGCGTTGGTCCTGGACATCGACGAGACCGCGCTCACCAACTACGAGGAGATGGTCAAGGCCGACTTCGCCTACGACAGCGCCGTCTTCCACGCCTGGATCAACTCAGCCAAAGCTCCCGCCATTCCCGGCACACTTCGGCTCTACAAAGAGGCTCAAAAGCTGGGCGTCAGCATCTTCTTCATTACCGGCCGCGCCGAATCCGAGCGCGAGGCCACCGAGCGCAACCTCCGCGAACAGGGTTATCAAAACTGGCAACAGTTATATCTTCGCTCCCCCGCGCTCGCCTCCCAGCCCATGCAAGTCTTCAAGTCCGGCGCGCGCGCCGATATTGCCGCGCAAGGCTACAGCATCGTGCTCAACGTCGGCGACCAGTGGAGCGATGACAAGGGAGAACCCCAGGCAGAGTACTTCGTAAAATATCCCAACCCATACTATTTCATTCCGTAGAACTACGTTGTAAATCGAATATTCCGGAGGGAGCAGGGTGGCTTCAGCCCCCTGAAAGAGAGCAGATTTACAACAAGGCCTTCAGATGGGATGAGACGGCTGGTCTCGCGAAGCAGATTAATCTGTTCGCACGCACTCGAGGTGCAAAAGGAGACCAGCCAATGAAGAAGGTTAGCAGAGGAGTAGGACGGATGGAAAAGC
>Ga0224558_1000236_pt1 | contig 66063 bp, 69 predicted proteins | sample 714S32024metaG_FD_180682 | JGI IMG/M metagenome (GOLD analysis project Ga0224558, IMG submission 180682) | Peat soil microbial communities from Stordalen Mire, Sweden - 717 S3 20-24 | ecosystem: Environmental > Terrestrial > Soil > Wetlands > Peat | place: Sweden: Norrbotten County, Stordalen... | reverse complement strand
TGGGGGAGACGCAGGCTTTGTTTGGGATTGTGCAGGGGGGGATGGATCGGGAGTTGCGGCGGGAGTCGGCGTTGCGGACGGTGGAGATTGGGTTTCCGGGGTATGCAATTGGGGGGCTGAGCGTGGGGGAGCCTCGGGAGATGACGCGGGAGATTGTGGAGTGGACGCTCGGGTTTTTGCCGGCGGACAAGCCGCGGTATTTGATGGGAGTGGGGACGCCGGAGGAGATTGCGCTGTACGCGCGAATGGGCGTGGACATGATGGATTGCGTGATGCCGACGCGGGCGGCGCGGCATGGGTTGCTGTTTACGTCGGGGGGGCGGGTTTCGATCAAACAGGCGCGGTACGCGGAGGATGCGGGGCCGCTGGATGCGGCGTGCGAGTGCACGGTGTGCCGGAGATATTCGCGGGCGTATTTAAGGCACCTTTTTGCGACGGGGGAGATATTGGGGCAGGTGCTGAATACGATCCATAATTTGCATTTTTATCTGGGGACGATGCAGCGGGTGCGGGAGGGGATGCGGGGAGTCGGGGCAGGGTAGTTTTGGTGCGGCGGGGAAATCTTGAAACGCGGAGGGCGCGGAGGACGCAGTGTGGGACTTTAGATGGTGGAAAAGCGGAATTAAGGCGCTGGCGGCGCAAACGCGCCTTGACACTCGACTGGGGCGTCCGGCATTCTATTTAACTTGGGGATTCAGTCCGTCTTCTTGCTGTGCCGATTGAGGTAAAGGCCAGAGATCGGCGTCAGGATGCAGCCTGCAAAGGTATGGTCTGGGGCCGGGAAAGGGTTTGGCCGGGAGACCACGGGGGGCGGCGAGTCGCCGTACAACCTTCTGAATTTCACAGCCTTTCATCAAGGCCGGTAGCAAAGGAATCAACTTGGACGCAATGGTGGTTTTCGCGGGTATGAGCAGAAATCTGGGCGCGTGGTTTCAGTTTTCGGGGTCGGGGCTGCTGGGTCTGGCGCCGCTGCTTTTTATTTTTGCAATCTTTTATTTTTTGCTGATTTTGCCGCAGCAGCGGAAGCAGAAAAAGTGGCAGGCAATGTTGAGCCAGTTGAAGACGGGGGACCGGATCGTGACCACGGGCGGATTGCGGGGAACGATTATCGGGCTGAAGGACGATGCGATCACGTTGCGCGTGCCTCCGGATAATTTGAAGCTGGAAGTGAGCCGGGCGTCGGTGGTTTCGGTGGCGACGGAGGAAGTGAAGTGACTAGCTACGAGCTTCGAGCTTCGAGCTTCGAGCTACGAGCCAAATATTTTGCGGTGAAAGATTGTTTTTCTCATGAATAAGAACATTACGTGGAAGCTAGTGGTAATCGTCGGGATCCTGCTGATTTTTATGTTCGGGATCTTCGGGAATCCGATGGGGTGGTCGGGCAAGGGGCTAGTGGCCTCGATGCGGGACCAGATTCATCTGGGGCTGGATTTGCGCGGGGGCACGCACCTGATATTGCAGGTGCAGGTGAATGACGCGGTCAACGTGGATTCCGACAATGCGATTGCGCGGCTGAAGGAAGACATGCGGTCGCGGAAAATATCGTATGCCGAGATCACGAAGCCCGATCCGGTGAACCATCCGGAGGCGATCGTGGTGAAGGGCGTGCCGCCGGAGCAGACGAGCGACTTCAAGAATATTGTGACGGACCGGCTGCCGGACTACGAGGCGTCTTCGGGGACGGAGAACTCGTGGACGGTTTCGATGAAGCCGCAGAGCATGTCAGACCTGAAGAACCGGGCGGTGACGCAGGCGATCGAAACGATCCGCAACCGGATTGACGCGCTGGGTGTGAACGAGCCGGTGATTCAGGAGCATGGGCTGGGCGCGTACCAAATTCTGGTGCAACTGCCGGGCGTGGACGATCCGGCGCGGGTGAAGGAGATCATGCAGTCCACCGCGATGCTGGAGATCAAGCAATCGTTGGGCGGGCCATATTCGAGCGAGGAGCAGGCGCTGCAAGATAAGGGCGGAGTGCTGCCGCCGGATGCGGTGCTGATGCCGGGGAAAACGAGCGCGACGCGGGACAACGAAGGCGGCGAAAGCTGGTATTTGATTTCGAGAGCGTCGGCGGTGACGGGACGCGATTTGCGCACGGCTGAGGGAAGCCGCGACGAGAACGGACAACCGGCGGTGCGGTTTATTCTGACGGGCGATGGGGGAAGGAAGTTTTATTCGTTTACGTCGGCGCACGTGGGCGATTACCTGGCGGTAGTGCTGGATAACAAGGTGCAGGAAGTAGCGGTAATCAAGGAGCCGATCCGCGACACGGGCATTATCAACGGGCGGTTTACCGAGCAGCAGGTGCAGGACCTGGCGATGACGCTGCGGTCGGGCGCGCTGCCGGCGGGGATTAAGTATCTGGAAGAGCGGACGGTGGGGCCATCGCTGGGCGCGGACTCGATTAAGTCAGGCGTGCGGGCGGCGGCGGTGGGCATGATCGCGGTGCTGGCGTTCATGCTGATTTACTATCGCTGGGCGGGCGTGAATGCGGATATCGCGCTGGTCCTGAACCTGATTATTCTGCTGGGATTCATGGGCTACTTTGGCGCGGTGCTGACGCTGCCGGGAATTGCAGGAGTGATTCTGACGGTGGGCATGGGCGTGGACTCGAATGTGCTGATATTTGAGCGCATCCGAGAGGAACTGAGGAACGGTAAGACGCCGTCGTCGGCGGTGGAGCAGGGATTTGCGCACGCGTGGATCACGATTGTGGATACGCACGTGACGACGATTGTCTCGGCGGCAATTTTGTTTATTTTCGGGACGGGCCCGGTGAAGGGATTTGCCACGACGCTGGTGTTCGGTCTGGCGGCGAACCTTTTTACGGCAGTGTTTGTGTCGCGCGTGATTTTTGACTGGGTGCTGAGCAGGAAGCAGCGTGGAGAGGCATTAAGCATTTAGGAGGTTTCAAGGTTTCAGAGTTTCAAGGTTTCAAAGTAGAAGCGCCTGAACCTTGAAACGTTGCAACCTTGAAACATTGAAACCTGGAGTTTTCACTTTGGAATTCTTTCGAAATACAAACATCGATTTTCTTGGGAAGAAGTGGTACTTCCTCGCCTTCTCCTTGGTCTTCAGCGTGGCCGGACTGCTGTCGATGGGGTTCTGGCATGGCATTCCGCTGGGCGTGGATTTTCGCGGTGGAACACTGGTGTACGTGAAGTATGCGCATACGCCGGACCCGTCGGCGATTCACAACGAAATCGACCGCGCGGGGCTGAAGAATGCCCGCGTGCAGCGATACGGTGTGACCTCGAATAACGAAGTGCTGATCTCGCTCGATATTCAGGAGACCAGCGAACAGTCGCTCGACAAAGGGAAGACGGAAATCATCCAGGCGCTCGAGGGCAATGTGGCGAGCGCGAACGCGGGCAAGCAGGATTTGAATAATGCCAGTTCGCTGGCGCTGACGAACTACCTGCTGGAGAAAGATCCGCTGCACCTCGGGAGCGATGCGAACCCGCGCTATACGGCGATTGCGAAGGCAATCGTGGACGAGCGAGACAAGGTAAAGAGCGGGGTGCTGGGATCGATCGACGAATTGAATGGCGTGGTCGATGGGGCGGTGGTTGCGTCAATCAAGGACGGTTTTTTTGCCTCCGACTTTGGAATCCGCAATGTGGAGATTGTGGGGCCGCAGGTTGGGCAGCAACTACGCAAGCAGGCGATCCTGGCGACGCTGTATTCGCTGGCGGGAATGCTGATTTATCTGGCGCTGCGGTTTGAATGGATCTACGGCGTGGCGGCGGTGCTGACCGTGTTCCATGACACGCTGATCACCGTGGGGATCTTCTCGCTGTTGAACCGGGAGATTTCGCTGACGGTGATAGCGGCGATTCTGACGCTGATTGGATATTCGAACAACGATACGATTGTCGTCTTTGACCGGATTCGGGAGAACATTAAACTGCTGCGGCGGGAGAACCTGGCGGACATTGTCAACAAGAGCATCAATCAGACGCTGAGCAGAACGATCTTGACAGCGGGTCTAACATTCCTTACCGTGCTTGCTCTGTTCCTTTTCGGCGGCGAAGTGCTGCGCGGGTTCAGCCTGGCGCTGGTGATTGGAATTCTGATCGGGACGTATTCGTCGATCGCGATTGCGGCGCCGATTCTGGTGGCGTACCAGGAATGGCGAAGCGAGCGGGGGAAGAAGCCGATTTCGATGCCGGTGCGAACGGGCGGCGGACCGAACCAGCCGAAGGGACCGACGATGCGCAAAGAGAAAGTCAAAGTTTAAGTGCAAAGCATTGCGTAGCTGGAAGAATGGCGTAGAATCATGGACCTGCCGCCGACCCGCAACGACAATAAAGCGGGAGCAAGAAAGAGGCGGGCGGTGTCTAAGATTTGGTAGGGTCTCGCGTAGGAGAAGCCCATGTTTGAAGACAGCCTAATCGAATCCGGGAATAAGCTCAGAACAAAGCGTTTAGGGACGACGGTTTTGTCGTTCATATTGCAAATGCTGTTGCTGTGCGTTTTGATTCTGATTCCGCTGATATATACGGACGCGTTGCCGAAGCAGCAACTGATGACGTTCCTGGTGGCTCCTCCGCCGCCCCCTCCGCCCCCTCCGCCACCTGCGGCGGCGCCCGTAAGGGTGGTGAAGATCGCGAGCGAGATGGTGAACGGGCAGTTGCGCACGCCGACCAAGATTCCGCAAAAAGTGCAGATGATTAAAGAAGAAGAAGCGCCGCCGGATATGGGAATGGGGGGCGTACCGGGCGGAGTACCGGGAGGCGTACCGGGCGGATCGGCGGGAGGCGTGATCGGCGGCATTTTGAGTTCGCAGCCGGTGGCGGTTCCGAAAGTGGCGACGCCGCAGCGGGTGCGCGTATCGACGGGCGTGGCGACGGGTCTTCTGATTAAGAAAGTGACGCCGGTGTATCCGCCGCTGGCGCGGCAGGCGCGCATTCAGGGACAGGTAGTGTTGCAAGCGGAGATCAGCAAAGACGGTACGATTCAGAATTTGCAGTTGATCAGTGGGCATGCCATGCTAGCGCCGGCCGCAATCGAGGCCGTGAGACAATGGCGCTACAAGCCATACCTGCTCAATGGCGAGCCGGTGGCCGTGGAAACCCAGGTGGTGGTGAATTTCAGCTTGTCAGGCGGCTAGAAAGAAAAGGCCGGGCCGCGCGGTTTGGGCGGCGGGCAAGCTTTTAGGTTTTGTGGCGGTTTGCGTCCTCGCCCGTCTCCTCTTGCCGTGACGGGAGAGAGGGTCAATCTGAACCCGAGGGCGAGTCTGCCGGCTGGATTTCTTTTTGCGAATGCAACAGTGAGATGGAAGCGAGGCTTCTAACCGGGCACGGCTCGGTTTGCGTTTGTAATTTTGCCTTGCGGGCGAGAGCCTGGTGCGACAAGTTTGCGCCCGATGGCGGTGCGGTCGGGTGAGTAGAGCGTGGCCAGCTGGCCTGAACTGGATTCATGAAGATGGACTAGTTGGAAGAGCGGTGAGACAAGTTCCGAGGAGGAAAAGCAACTCATGGTAGTCACTTTGGCAGCAGTCGCAATGAGCAATCTGCATCTTTTATCCGCCTGGCTTTTTGAAGAGGCACAGGTCGGTTGGGACCCGATTTCGCTGTGGAAACAGATGGGAATTCTGGCGAAGGTCGTGGTTATCATTCTGTTCATCATGTCGGGGTGGTCGATCGGCGTGATGATTGACCGCTGGATGGCGTTTAACGCGGCGCGCAACCAGTCGCGCTCGTTCGCGCCGGCAGTAGCGGGTGCGCTGCGCGAGGGTAAGATCGACGAAGCCATCAAGGTAGCCGAGCGCAACAAGAAGAGCCACCTGGCCAAGGTGGTGACGGCTGGGCTGATGGAGTTTAAGGCGCACCAGGACAGCCCCGGAGAGATTCCCGGCGAGACGATTGAAGCGTCGAAGCGGGCGCTGGAGCGCACGGAAGCGATTGTGCACGCCGAGTTGAAGCGTGGACTGGGCGGACTGGCGACGATCGGATCGACGGCGCCGTTCGTGGGATTGTTCGGAACGGTGGTCGGCATTCTGAACGCGTTCCGAGGAATTCAGCAGGAAAAAGCGACCGGTCTGGCGGCAGTGGCCGGCGGTATTTCGGAAGCGCTGGTGACGACGGCAATCGGGCTGTTTGTGGCGATTCCGGCGGTTATGATGTTCAACTACCTGACCGGCCGCGTGGAAGCGTTTGACGTGGAGATGGATAACTCGTCGAGCGAACTGATCGATTACTTCCTGAAGCGCCGGAGCATGCGCCGGTCCTAGGGACGAGCGCAGTTGCGCAAGTGAGTTGCTTAGTGGGCGCCGGATAATGTCCGGCGCCTCCTCCTCATTCTCATTCGCGCGATGGAGCGGGGAACGGAAACGACGCAGGAGAAAAAGGTCATGGCTTTAAATAAGCGAAACGAAGGCGCCAAGGTTAATTCGGACATCAACGTTACGCCGATGGTGGACGTGATGCTGGTGCTGCTGATCATCTTCATGGTGATCACGCCCATGTTGCAGAAGGGCGTGAGCGTGGACATGGCGAAGGTGAACAGTCCGGAGTCGATGCCGGACGCCGATAAAGAAGACGCCTTGCTGGTTGCGGTGCAGCGCGACGGTACGGTGTTTTTCGGCACAGACAAGATCGCGGTGGACCAGTTGACACAGAAGATCAAGGACCGGCTGGCGAACAAGACGGACAAGCGCGTATTTCTGAAAGCGGATGCGCGAGCGAAATTCGGCGCGGTGGTGGAAGTGGTGGACAATGTGCGTGCCGCGGGAGTGGATCAACTGGGGCTGCTGACGGATCAGAAGAAGTCGGGAGCATTAGCGCCGCCGACGAATGCGGTTCCAAGCACGCCGACGGGCGGGCAATAGCGCAGGCGCAGTTTTGAGGAGATCGATATGAGTATGGCAGTCGGCCCGAGCGGGGGCCAGAACGCAAACATTAACGTAACGCCGCTCATCGATGTGCTGCTGGTATTGCTGATCATCTTTATGGTGATCACGCCGCTCACGCCAAAGGGGTTGGACGCACTGGTTCCGCAGCCGCCGCCGCCGAACCAGCATCAGCCGCCGCCATCGGATCGCACGATCGTGGTGCAGTTGATCGATCATGGGGCCGGGAATCCTCCCGGGCTGAAAATCAATCAGGACGATGTGACCTGGGAAACGCTGCAAGGACGTCTGACGGACGTTTTCAAGACGCGCGCGGAGAAGGTCATGTTCGTGAAGGGTGACGATAATGTGCCGTTCGCCGATGTGGCGAACGTGATCGACATTGCGCACTCGTCGGGTGTGGACAAAGTCGGGCTGATCACCGCCAAGATTGAAGCGGGCGGCTAGAATCGCAGGATCGGGTCATCGGATTATCTGGTGATGCAGCAACGCGGCAGTCCCGGCTGTAGTGTGGCATCGCCCGGTGTCAAGGTTCCTCGTCAAGTTTACGACTCCGCTGCAAAGGGAGATTCATAAAGCAATGAAAACGACTCATAGGTTTCTGACGGTGTTTGCCGCGTTTTTGGCGCTGGTTGCCACGGTTGGGTGCGCCAAGCTGAAAGCGCGCGACCAACTCAACAAGGGCGTACAGGCATACAAGAACGCAAAGTATGAACAGGCGATTGGCCACTTCCAAGAGGCGGTGGCGGACGATCCGACGCTCATCAATGCGCGGCTGTACCTGGCGACAGCATTTGCGCAACAGTACATTCCGGGTGCGGATACTCCGGATAACAACAAGAACGCGGAGCAGGCGATCGATCAATACATGATCGTGCTGAAGACGGATCCGAAAAACATCAACAGCATTAAGGGCATTGCGTATCTCTATTTGCAGCAGAAAAAGTTCGATCAGGCGAAGGAGTTTTACAAGAAAGCCTCCGAGGCAGATCCGAACGATCCGGAGCCATACTACTCAGTGGCGGTGATTGACTGGACGCAGACGTATATTCCGCGGCAGGAAGAGCGGGTGAAACTGGGTATGAAACCGGATGACTCGCTGCCGGCGAAGGACAAGAAAGTTTGCGCGCTGGTGAAAGAGAAGAACGAGGCCAACGTTCAGGAAGGCATCGATAACCTGACCAAGGCGCTGCAACTTCGCCCCGATTACGACGACGCGATGGCGTACATGAACCTGATGTACCGGGAGCGTGCGGACATCCAGTGCGGCGATCCGGCTGCGAGAGCGGCCGATTTGAAAATGGCGGATGAGTGGGTGGACAAGACGATGGCGACGAAGAAGGCGAAGGCGGAGAAGCAGCCGGGCGCGGGCGGAATCGTCATGGACCAGAAGCAGTAGGACGGCTGTCAGCTCTCAGTTGCCAGTTGTCAGTTCTCAGTAGCCAGCACGCAGTCAGGCAGAAGTTGCCACTGTGAGCTGGCTATTGTTTTTTGGGCGCATCGTCACCTGATCACAAAGGGTTGTGATGTGAGGCATGCATTTCTGGCCGCGGTGCAGGTAGAATCGTGGGCGGCCAAGATGCGGGGACGGCAAGAATGTTTAAGAAAATCCTGATTGCGAATCGCGGAGAGATTGCGGTACGTGTGATGCGCGCCTGCCGCGAGATGGGTATCTCGACGGTCGCGGTATATTCCGACGTGGACCGCGCCGCGCTGCACGTGCGCAAGGCCGACGAAGCGTATCCAATCGGGCCGGCGCAAGCTTCGGAGTCGTATCTTCGGGTGGACAAGATTCTGGATGTGGCGAAGCGGTCGGGAGCGGAGGCGATTCATCCGGGCTATGGGTTCCTGTCGGAGAATGCGCGGTTTGCGCAGGCCTGCGCGGATGCGGGAATCAAGTTCATCGGGCCGACGCCGCAATCGATGGAGATGATGGGTTCAAAGACGCGGGCGCGGCAGCACATGGAGAAAGCGGGCATTCCGTTTGTGCCGGGAACGGCGCGCGGGCTGGCGTCTCCTGAGGAAGCGGAACAGGTTGCGGAACGGGTGGGCTATCCGGTGATGCTGAAAGCGGCGGCGGGAGGCGGCGGGAAGGGCATGCGGCTGGTGCACTCGCGGCCGGAACTGCGGCAGGCGCTGGAGTCGGCGCAGAGCGAGGCGCAGCGCTCGTTTGGCGACAGCGAAGTGTATATCGAGAAGGCGATCGTGAACCCGCGCCACATCGAGATGCAGATTCTGGCCGATGAGCACGGGAATACGGTGTGGCTGGGCGAGCGCGAATGCTCGATTCAGCGGCGGCATCAGAAGGTGCTGGAAGAGGCGCCGTCGCCGATTGTGGACGCCGACATGCGGCGGCGCATGGGCGAGGTGGCGGTAAGGGTCGCGCAGGCCGCGAACTACACGAACGCGGGCACGATCGAGTTTCTGGTCGACCAGCAGAAGAATTTTTATTTTCTGGAGATGAACACGCGGTTGCAGGTGGAGCATCCGGTGACGGAACTGACCACCGGACTCGATCTGGTACACCTGCAGATCAAGATTGCGAGCGGGGAGAAACTTCCGTTTACGCAAGCCGACGTTGGCATTCGCGGACACGCGATCGAGTGCCGAATTTACGCGGAAGATCCGGACAATAATTATTTTCCGAGTCCGGGGAAGATCGATGTGCTGCTGCAACCTTCGGGGCCGGGCATTCGGCGGGACAGCGGAATGTACGAAGGCTGGACGGTTCCGATGGATTACGACCCGCTGCTGGCCAAGCTGATTGGGTTTGGGACGGACCGGGAGCAGGCGATCATGCGGCTGGAGCGCGCGCTGTACGAGTACTTTGTGGCGGGGATCAAGACGAATATTTCGCTGTTCCGGAGAATTCTGCGAGACCACGATTTTCGGGCGGGGAAACTGGATACCGGCTTTCTTGATCGAATGCTGGCGAAGGCCGATCCGGGGCCGACGGCGCGAGCGCCGGAGCCGCGCATCGCGGCCATTGCCGCGGGCATGTTTGCGGTGCTCGAGCCGCCTGCCGCGGGGGCGAAAGATGGGAATGCCGCGGCGACGCAGCCGACGGCTTCAAACTGGAAAGAGAGAGGACGCGCGGAAGCACTGCGCTGAAACTTTATGGTTTACGACGTGATGGTGAGCGGCAAACCGCACCGGCTGGAATTGGAGAAAGTGGACGCCGGGTGGAAATGCCGGCTGGACGGCAAAGAGGTTCATGTGGATGCGGTGTTGCCGCGGCGCGATGTGCTGTCGCTGCTGGTGGATGGGCACGCGTATGAAGTGAAGCGTGAGCAGACGGCCACCGATCTGCATCTGTGGGTGGGCAGCACGCGCTTCCCGGTGGAAGTTCGCGATCCGCGCTCGTTGCGGGCGCGGCAAGGCGGGGCGCAGGATGAAAAAGGGCCGCGAAAAATCGTGGCGCCGATGCCGGGGCGTGTGGTGCGGCTGCTGGTGGCGGAGGGGGCGGAGGTCGAGGCCGGGCAGGGAATTGTAGTGGTCGAAGCGATGAAGATGCAGAACGAGATCAAGTCGCCGAAAAAAGGAATGGTGAAGAAGATCACGGCGAGCGAGGGCGCGGCCGTGAATTCTGGAGATGTGCTGGCGGTGGTGGAGTAGAAGGCTGGGAGCGCCGCACAGAGCGGGCCAGGCTGCCGAGATTTTGGCGAAAGGCTTTTGCGGAAAAGTTTTCCCTGCATTTTTCCGAGTGGGCAGAAGATGCCCAGGAACACACCTGACGTAATCCTGTAAAGAAAAAATCTGCGGTGGCGGCAAACGATAGTGTGCATTTCTTTGTCTTTTCTAATTTCCCTCTAATCGCATTTTCATTGGGGCGGTTTGAAATCGGGAACATGACAACATTTCCGATGACTCCCCAGGGGATGGACCACGTCCTAGTGGCCAGTCCCAGCAGTGTAGTTCGCCAGCGCGTGCTGGCGAGCCTGATGCCGAGCGCGCGACGAGTGGGACAGGCGAGGGGGGGAGCCGAAGCCTTGCTGCACCTGGAAAAAGGGATTTGGCAGAGGCTGTTTCTGGACCGGAGACTTCCGGACCTGGATGCGGAGGAACTGAGCGAGACGGTGCGGCAACGCTATCCGGCGGTTGAGGTGGTGCTGCTGGACGACGCAAACGACGCGCAAGTGGGCGGTTTGCGATCGGCGAATGGGGTGGACGAAGGGTTGTGTTCTGCGCCGCAGGAAGTTTGCCATGAAGAGGCGCGGACGGAGACTACGAGCGGTGGCAGTGGCTGCGGGGAAGAAGCGGGACTGCGGGATTTGGAAACCGCCGGCGACGTTTTTACCCTGCCTCGCATGGTGGGCAGTTCCGCGGCGATGCAGGCGGTATACCGGAAGGTGCGGCTGGTGGCGGCCCGCGCCACCACGGTGCTGATTGCGGGGCCGACGGGGAGCGGGAAAGAACTGGTGGCGCGAGCGCTGCACGATTTGAGCCCGCGCGCGGGGAGGAATTTTGCGGTGGTCAATTGCGCCGCGATTCCAGAGACGCTGCTGGAAGCGGAACTGTTTGGCTATTCGCGGGGCGCGTTTACGGGCGCGCTGCAAGCTTATGGAGGCAGAATTCAGGCGGCGCACCAGGGCACGCTTTTTCTCGACGAGATTGGGGACATGCCGCTCAGTTTGCAGCCGAAGCTTTTGCGCTTTCTGGAGCAGAAGGAATTGCAGCGCCTGGGCAGTTCGCAGGTTGTGCACGTGGATGTGCGGGTAATTTCGGCATCGAATGCGGATCTGCTGAAGCTTGCAGGGGAGGGGAAATTCCGGGAAGACCTGTATTACCGGCTGTCGGCGTTCCCGATTGAAATTCCGGCGCTGCGGGAACGGCCGGAAGATGTGGGGGAATTAGCGGAACACTTTCTGGAACGATTCGCGCCGGAACTGCCGGGGCCGGTCATGTCGAGCGAGGCGCTGCGGCTGCTCCAGGGGCAAAGCTGGCCGGGCAACGTGCGCGAACTGCAGAACGTGGTGGAGCGGGCGCTGATTCTGGCGTGCGGCGAGGGAACGATTCGGCCGGCGCACCTGATGCTGGGCGGAGGAGTGGGGCGGGTGCGGAAATGAGCGCGACGGGACACACTCATTGGTGCGCGGGGTAAGAGCCTTCTAAGGCAATTTGTGCCGGGGTGGTATTGCCTTTGCAGTGGAAAGCGATATGTCTACATCTCTGCCGCCATCCCGCGAACCGGCACGCGAAACGGACCATCCTCTGGCGCGGGCATTCCGCTCGTTTACGGAAGCGGCCGGGTCGCTGGAGCGCACGTATGGGCAACTGCATTTGCAAGTGGCGCATCTGCGCCAGGAACTGGAAGTCACGAACCGCGACCTGACGGTGAGTCTCGGAGAAAACAGCCGGATGCGGGAGCGGCTGCGGCACATTCTGGAGAGCCTGCCGTGCGGGGTGCTGGTGGTGGAGGGAGGGGCGCGGATCTCGGCGCTGAACCCGGAGGCGGCGCGCCTGGCGGGGGGCAGCTTCGAGACGGTGGAGGCGCTGCCGCTTCCATTGCGGACGGCGCTCGGGAGCGCCCGCGAAACCGGAGAGGAACGGGAACTGGAGGTTCGGGTTGCGCTCGAGGCCGCCGGGGAAAAAACGTCCGAGGCAGGCACGTCCGGGGTGTGGGTCGCAATTCGCCACGCCTGGCTGGAACGCAAGGGGGAGAACGCGAACTCGGTGTTCATCCTGCGGGACGTGAGCGCGGCCAAGCAATGGGAACGCGATGCGGAGAGCATTCGGCGCCAGCGGGCGCTGGTCGAGATGTCGGCGCTGCTGGCGCACGAGATTCGCAATCCGCTGGGCAGCCTGGAGCTGTTTGCGGGACTCTTGGCGGAATCGGGCCTCGAAGGCGAGGGGCGGCGCTGGATCGAGCATGTGCAGGCGGGACTGCGCACGCTGTCTTCGACCGTCAACAACGTGCTCGACCTGCATAACGAGCCGTCGGGCGAGCGCGCCCGTATCGATGGTGGAGAACTGCTGGGATGGGCTTACGAATTTCTGATGCCGCTGGCGCACCAGGCGCGGGTCGAGATTCAGGTGATCAACGGGGTGGCGGGCGTGCCGATTCTCGCCGATCGTCATTTGCTCGAGCAGGTGCTGCTCAATCTGGCGCTGAATGCGTTTCATTTCATGTCGAATGGCGGGTGGCTGTCGATTCGCGGCGTGGATCGTGGGCCGGCGGGGGTGGAAATCGAGGTGCGCGACACGGGGCCGGGAATTCCGGCGGACGATCTGCCGCGCATTTTTGAGCCGGGCTTTACGACGCGGCCGGGAAGCTCGGGGCTCGGCCTGGCGGTGTGCCGCCGGATCCTCGATCAGCACGGCGGGCGCATCGAAGTCGAGAGCCGGCCGGGGCAGGGAACGGCATTCCGCCTGAGTTTCCCCGCGGCGCGGGAGGCCGCAGACGGCCTGGCTGCGAAGGGCAGCGCGGGCGATTCGGGCGTCGCCATCCGGATGGGAGCGCGGGCATGAGGCGAATGCTGGTTGTGGACGACGATGCGGGCATGCGGGCGGCGCTCGAAGCGCGCTTTGCGCGGCGGGGATGGCAGGTTGACGTGGCCGTCAACGGGGCGGAAGCGCTGGCCAAGTTTCGTCCCGGTCTGCACACGCTGGTGATCACGGATGTGCGCATGCCGGGCCGCGACGGCTTCGAACTGATGCGCGAGGTGCAGACCTCCTCTTCGGGAACGGCGGTGATTCTCTTGACGGCGTATGCGTGCGTGCCGGACGCGGTGCGGGCCATGCGCAACGGAGCCTGTGATTACCTGGTAAAACCGGTTTCGTTCGAGACGCTGGAGACCACGGTGGAGCAGGTGCTGCGGGGGGCGCAGCTGCGGAAAAAGGAAGAACACCGGGAGCGGGACGCGCTGATCGGACATTCTCCGGCGTGGCAGAAAGCGCTGGGGAGCGCGCGCCAGGCCGCGTCGAGCGATGCGGACGTGCTGATCGAGGCCGAGAGCGGCACGGGCAAGGAACTGGTGGCGCGCCTGATGCATCGTTTGAGTGCGCGGAATGCGGGACCGTTTGTGGCGGTCAACTGCGCGGCCTTTCCGGACACGCTGCTGGAGAGCGAGCTGTTCGGGCACGCGCGGGGAGCGTTCACGGGAGCGATCGGGGCGCGGGAGGGAAAATTCGAAGCGGCGAGCGGGGGCACGCTTCTGCTGGACGAGGTGGGCGAGATGCCGCTGGCCTTGCAGCCGAAACTGCTGCGCGTGCTGCAGGAGCGGGAGGTCGAGCGGCTGGGCTCGAACCAGACCGTGCGGGTGGACATCCGCGTAATTGCGACGACGAACCGGCCGCTCGGGGCGGCGATTGCCGAGGGACGATTTCGCGCCGATCTTTATTACCGGCTGAACGTGATCCCGATCGGGCTGCCGCCGCTGCGGGAGCGGGCGGGCGACATCCGGGAACTGGCCCGCTATTTCGCCGGAATCTATAGCGGCTCCGGGGCCGTGGCGCAGTTGTCCGAGGCGCTCGTGGCGCGGCTCGAAGACGAGCCCTGGCCGGGCAACGTGCGGGAACTGGGAAATTTTGTGCGGCGCGCGGTCGCGCTCTCGGCGGGAGGGGAGATTGGCGTGGAGGCCTTTGAGCACGGAAGATCTTCGCCGGTGGCGGCGGCGCGGCAGTCGGAGTGGAAAGCGGGACTGTCGCTCGACGAGATGGAACGGCAGCTATTCTCGATGACGCTGGACGCGACCCACGGGAACCGGGCCCGCGCCGCGGAACTATTGGGCGTGAGCCTGCGCACGGTGCGCAACAAGGTGCGCGAATTCGGGCTGCCGGCGCACAGCGAATACGGGAGGGACTACGCCCATGAGTGACGGCAATGAGGGACGGCGATGAGCGACGCGGGGATGATCGAAACTCCGCTGATGCGGGGCCTGGAGCGCGCGCTCGACCAGAGCGCCCTGCGCCACCAGGTGCTGGCGACGAATCTGGCCAACGTGGACACGCCGGGGTATCGTACGCGCGACGTGCACACGTTCGCCGGCGAGATCGATCGCGCGATGGAGAATCCCGGAGAGGAAGAGGGGAGTGGGATGCTGGCGGCGTCGACGCCGATGGTCGGCGAGGTGCGGTCGCTCGCGGAGCGGCCCGACGGAAATAACGTCAGCGTGGAGCGCGAGTCGCTGCTCCTGGCCGAGAACCAACTGCGCTTCGAAGTGGCAGTGGCGTTTCTGAAAGCGGAGTTTCACCGGCTGTCGCTGGCGATTAATGGAGGCTCGACCTCGTCATGAACCTATTCTCGATGCTCGAACTAAGCGGCTCGGCGCTGGGCGCCGAGCGCATGCGCGCGCAGGTGGTGGCGGCCAATATGGCGAACGCACAGACCACGCGCACGGCGGCGGGCGGGCCCTACCGGCGGCAACTGGTGGTGTTTCAGGCCGAGACGCGGCCGCGCTTTGCGCTCGCCATAAACCGCCTCGGCGGCGAGAATCCGGCGGCAGTGCGGGTGGCGGCAGTGGTCGGTGACGCGCGGCCTCCGGTGATGCGCTATGAACCGGGGCATCCGGACGCGAATGCCGAAGGCTATGTCGCCTATCCGCAGGTGGATCCGATCGAAGAAATGACGGACCTGCTGAGCGCGGTGCGGGCCTACGAACTGAACGCGTCGGCGGTGCAGGCCACGAAGAACATGATTCAACAATCGCTCGACCTGCTGCGCTAGAGGGCGGCTTGGGGGGCAAGGGGACGGGTTGGGGTGGGACGAACTGGGTCGGGACAATTTGGGGCGGGGCGATTTGGGAGGGATGACATAAATGAACAACGCGATTTCACCAATTCGAATTCTGCCGGCCGACGTCGGGCCCGCGGGCGGCGCGGGATCGGCCGGGGCAGTGGGCGGCGATTCCAGCGATTTCTTGAGTACGCTGCAGCAGTCCATGGACGCGGTCGAAGGCACGCAGGGCGAGGCGCAGAGCCAGATCGCGCAGCTGCTGAACGGCAAAGGCGCCGACCTGCACACGGCCATGATTGCAGTGGAAAAGGCCGACCTGTCGTTTCAACTGATGATGCAGGTACGGAACAAAATCGTGCAGGCCTACCAGCAGATTTCGAATATGCAGTTCTGAGGGTCGATCGGGATAGGAGCTGGGGCGGTTGGGACTAAAACAGATTCAAGAGTTTCTCGGGGGATTGAGCCTGCAACAAAAGGCCCTGCTCGCGGGCGGGGCGCTGGCGGTGGGGCTGACGCTCTGGGGATTTGTCACGCTGCTCGACCATGGCAAGAACGTGACGCTCTATTCCGGGTTGAAGCCGGCGGATGCGGAGTCGCTCGCGAGCCGGCTGGCGGCAAAGAATATTCCTTATGAAATTTCTCCCGACGGCGCGAGCGTGCTGGTGCCGTCGGACAAGCTGGACGCGGCGCGGCTTGAAACCGCCGCCCAGGGCCTGCCGCGAAACGCGCGCCTCGGGTTCGAGCTGTTCGACACGCCGAACTGGGCGGGATCGGATTTCAGCGAGAAGGTGAACTACCAGCGCGCGCTCGAAGGGGAACTCGAACGCACGCTGCAAACCCTGAGCGAAGTCGAGGCGGTGCGCGTACACCTGGTGCTGCCGCGCGAATCGCTGTTCACCGAACAGGAGCACGCGTCGAAGGCGGCGGTCATCGTGAAGACGCGCGGCGGCACGCTTTCAAAAGAGGCGCAGCAGGCGATTCCGCAACTGGTGGCGAGCGCGGTCGACGGGCTGCTGCCGGAAAATGTGACGGTGGTCGATGCCGACACGGCGACGCCATTTCTGGCGCGGCGCGGGCCGGGGGGCCGGGCCTCGTTCGATTCGGACGAAGAACTGGCGGCGGCGGCGGTCCACGCCATCGAACCGGTGGTGGGCGCCGAGCATGTGCGCGCCAGCGTACACGTCGACTACGACTTGAGCACGAGCGAAGATACGTCGGAGACCTTCGATCCGAAATCTTCGACTCCGCTCTCGCAGCAGCACACGGAGGAACTGGCTGGGGGGGCGAGTCCGGCGGGCGTGCCGGGCACGGCGTCGAACGTGCCGGGAAGCACGGCGGCGAGCCCGAGCGTGACGGCGGCGCTCGACAACCAGTCTTCGAAATCGGAGAGCTCGACCTACGCGGTGAGCAAGAGCGTGCGGCGGGTTTCGCAGCCCGCGGGGCGGGTGCGGCGGCTTACGGCCTCGGTGCTGGTCGACGACGCGAGCGAGACGCATCAGGAAAAAGACGGCAAGACGACGGTGACGCGGCGCAAGCGCACGCCGGAAGAAATGGCGGCGATCGAAAAGCTGGCGCGCGCCGCGATTGGGGTGGATGACCAGCGGGGAGATTTGCTGGCGCTCGAAAACCTGTCGTTCCAGACCGCGCCGGTCGAGACCGTGGCGGCTCCGGGAAAAATGGAAAAGTACCGGCTGCTGATCCAGCCCTGGACGGGGGTTCTGCGCTACGCCGTCATCACGCTGCTGTTTCTGGCCATCTACGCGATGGTGCTGCGGCCGGTGAAAAAACAGGCGATGGAGGCTTTCCGGCAGATTCCGGAGCGCCTGACACGGGCGCTGCCGGCGGCCGGGGCGGGAGGCGGGCTCGGAGGCCTGGAACTGGAGGGTGGAAACAACGATACCAAACACACGCAGGCGCTGAAGAAAGAGTTGAGCGAGAAGATCAAGACCGAGCCGGCCAACGCCAGCCGACTGGTGCAGACCTGGATTCACGAGCAACCGAAGCACTAGAGGGACAACCGCCGCATGCCTCAAGCCGGGCCGCAGGGATTGCAAAAAGCCGCGATTTTGATGGTGCTGCTCGGCGAGGAAGCCGCCAGCCAGATCTACCGTCATCTGCCGGAGAAGGACGTGCAGCGGCTGACGGAGCGGATCGCGGAACTGGAGCAGGTGAAGGCGGAGACGGCGCTGTCGGTGCTCGAGGAGTACCAGCGGCTGATGGTCACGCAGGGCTATCTGGCCGAGGGCGGTCCGGACTACGCCAAGAAGCTGCTGGTGAAGGCCTTTGGCGACGCGGGAGCACAGGAACTGATGGACCAGTTGACGAAAGCCGCCGAACTGAGCGCGGTGCAGCTGGAGAGCCTGCAGAACGCCGATCCGCAGCAGCTGGCGAAGTTTCTCGAAGGCGAGCATCCGCAGACGATTGCGCTGATCCTGGCGCACCTGAACGCGCGCCAGGCATCGGCGCTGCTGATGCGGCTGCCGGAGGAAGTGCGCGCGGGGACGGTGAAGCGCCTGGCCCAGCTGCGGCAGTTCTCTCCGGATGTGGCGCGCAAGGTCTCGCTGGCGCTGCATAAACGGCTGGAATCGCTCGGCGAGCAGAGCCGGCGCGCGTATGCGGGATTCAAGGGCGCCGCCGACATGCTGAACCAGCTCGACCCGAACACGGGGAAGGGGATTCTGGAGAACATCGAAAAAGACGATCCGAAGATGGCGCTGGCGATCCGCAACCTGATGTTCACCTTCGAAGACTTGCTGGGCGTGCCGGAGGCGGGCATTCGCGAGCTGCTCGGACAGCTGGAGAAAAAGACGCTGGCGCTGGCGCTGCGAGGCGCGTCGGAGGAGCTGAAGATTTTGATCTTCAAATCCATGTCGTCGCGCGCGGTGGAGATGCTGAAAGAAGACATGGAAGTGCTGGGGCCGGTGCGCTCGAAGGACGTGAACCAGGCGCAGCGGGAGATCGTGGAGGCGGCGCGTAAGCTGGAAGCGGAAGGGAAGCTGGTGTTGAGCGCCGAGTCGCAGGAGGAGTATGTCGTCTAGCGCGCCGAAACTTGCGCCTGAGGCAGAGCCTGCGCCGTTTCGTTACGCGGAGGCCGGAGTGGCGGGTGCGGGCGCGGGCATGAACGCGGAGCAGGCGGCGGAGCGCCAGCACCGCCAGGAGACGGACGCCTTCGAGAGCGGACGGCAGGCGGGCCAGCAGCAGGTGGAGGCCGCGGTTCGGCAGCAGCGCGAGCAGACGCTCCGGGCGCTGGAGGATTTCGCGAAGGAACGCACCTCTTACTATCGGCGGGTGGAAGCCGAGGTGGTGCAACTGGCGCTCGGGATTGCGCGCAAGATTCTGCACCGGGAGGCGCAGCTGGACGCGCATCTGCTGGCGGGAATTGTGCGGGTGACGCTGGACCAGATGGATGCCGGAACGAATGTGGAACTGCATGTGCCGCCGCGGGAGGCGGCCGACTGGCGCCACTATTTTTCCTGCCAGATCGAGGGCTCGCCGATGCCCGAAGTGCGGGAGGATGCAGCGCTTCCGGCGGGGGGCTGCCGGGTCGAGACAGCGCTCGGCACCACCGAAGTCGGTCTGGAGGCGCAACTGAAGGAGATTGAAACGGGATTGCTCGATCTGCTGGCCGAGCGGCCGGGGAGCGATGTTCCGTCGGCAGCACCCGGCGGGAACACGAAGGCGACGGGCCAGGCGAGATGACGGCGCCGCTTCTTCCCGGGTTCGTGGCGCAGGTCGAGCAGTGCTCGCCGTTGCGCTGGCGGGGCAAGGTGACGCAGGTAGTTGGGCAACTGATCGAATCGGAGGGGCCGTATTCGACCATCGGGGAGGCCTGCGAGATAGTGGACTCGGCGGGACGGAGATGGCCGGGGGAGATTGTGGGCTTCCGCGGCCATACCGTACTCTCGATGGCGCTGCGGCGTCCGACGGGGATCCGATATGGCGATCAGGTGGTTGTGCTGGGGCGGCGGCCGTCGCTGCGTCTTGGGGAAGAGCTGCTGGGGCGTGTGCTGGACGGGGCGGGCGATCCGATCGATTCGGGGCCGAACCCGGGGAGCCGCGAGCGCGGGGTGCTGGACCGGGAGGCGCCGCTGGCGCTGGCCCGAACGCCCATCCGTGAGCCGCTCGGTTGCGGCATTCGAGCCGTGGACGGCTTCCTGACGTGCGGACGAGGCCAGCGGGTGGGAATTTTTGGCGGCAGCGGCGTGGGCAAGAGCACGCTGATCGGGATGATGGCGCGCAACACGAATGCCGATCTGACGGTGCTGGGGCTGATCGGAGAACGTGGGCGCGAGGTGGGCGAACTGCTGGGGACGCTGGGAGCGGAGGGCCGGCGGCGCGCAGTGGTGGTGGTTTCGACATCCGACCAGGACCCACTGCTGCGGATTCGCGCGGGGCTGGCGGCGACGACGATTGCCGAATATTTTTGCGCGCGCGGGAAGCACGTGCTGCTGGTCGTCGATTCGCTGACGCGCCTGGCGATGGCGCAGCGCGAGATAGGCCTCGCGGCGGGCGAGCCGCCCACCGCGAAAGGCTACACCCCATCGGTGTTCACGCTGCTCTCGCGTCTGATCGAGCGGGCGGGCGCATTTGGAGCGGGCACGATCACGGGGTTTTACACGGTGCTGATGGAAGGGGACGATGAAAACGATCCGCTGGTGGATGCGGCGCGCGCGCTGCTGGACGGGCACATCATGCTGAACCGGCGGCTGGCCGCGGAGAGCCATTATCCGCCGATCGCGGTGCTGGACAGCATCAGCCGGATTATGCCGGCGGTAGTTTCGGCGGAGCATCTGGCGAAGGCGGGCGCGATCCGGCGCCTGCTCGCGACCTACAAAGGATCGGAAGAACTGATCCGCATCGGCGCGTACCAGAAGGGCAGCGATGGGGATCTGGATCGCGCCATCGCGCTGATGCCGGCACTGCGCGAATTCCTGATGCAGTCCACGAAGGAAGTGGCGGGAATCCAGGACTCCATCGAGCGGCTGATGGCATTGCCCGCCTGAAAACCTTATGTCTTTCCGCTTCGCGCTCGCGCCCCTGTTGCGGCTTCGCCAGAGTGTGGAGCGGCAGCGCATGCTGGCGCTGCAGGATGCCAACGCGCAACTTTCGCGCGCCAAGAACCGGCTGGAAGAACTGGAGAACTTTCTCGCCCAGTCGGCGGAGGCCGATGCGGCCGCATTGGCCGAGGCGCGCCGGGCAGTCGAAATCCAGTTTGCAAATCTAGTCTACGAACAACTGCAGCAAGCCTGCCTGCAGTTGCGGGATGAAATCCGCGGGCTGGAGGAAGCGCGCCAAAAAGCCGCCGAGGCGTACCGGCAGGCCTTCCGCGAACGAGAAATTCTCGAAGCTCTGCGCAGCCGCGAACGGCAAGCGTATCGGCTCGAAGCGGCGCGGCGCGAGCAGCGGGAACTGGATGCCGCGTTTCTGCTGCAGCGCTGGCACCGGGAATAGGGCTGAATTTGCCGCGTTCGGTTAGGCAAGCATTGCCTGCTTGCGGGTTCTGAGGGGCCGGGGGGCGGCGCGGCTGCCGGATATTTTCCGCGTAAGTTGCTGAAACGACCGTTCCCGCGCGGGTTCTTCCCAGATGGCTCCGGCACGAACCGAGAATGGCGTCAGGACTGCAAATGGGTTGGTGGTATTGCGATGCACATCGATCTGCTGGCCATTTCGAAGTCGAACGCCGCGAGCGGGCCGCAAGCTTCTCCAGGCATGACGCAGAAGGGCGCGAGTTTCTCGGACGCGCTGGCCTCGTCGACGGGAGCAGCGGAACCGGAGTCGCAGTCGCCATCCCATGCCAATTCCAATCGGGCAAGCGATGATTCGAGCGCGACGGCGCCGGGCGGTGCAGAGAAGCAGAGCGCCAACCCACAGTCCGCGGTCGCAAAAACCGGTGCTGGAGTTGTGGGCGGGAAGCCGGTCGCGACGGCAAATGTTGTTTCGAAGTCGGGGCCGACGGCAGCAAAACCCGCGGCCAGTTGCGCGGCAAACGGAGCTGTCAAAACGAAGGCAGTCATCCCGACATCCCCAGGAACCCAAGCTCAGCCTCAATCTTCCCCCTTGGCGAACTCCGCAATTCCATCGACGGTTGTGCTGGATCTGGCGCAGAAGATGGAACTGGCCGGTCCGGCTGCCCCGGTTGCCCCGGTTGCCTCGTCTGCTTCGGTCGATCCGGCTACCCAGCTGGCCGGCGATTTCGAAGACGCATTTCTCGGAGCGGCTCCGGGCGCTCTGCCGGGCGGGGTCGCAAACGTACCTGCAAATACCGGGCCCGCGGGCGGAGCGAGCGGCCCGTCCGCTCCGAATCCGCAAACGGCCCCAACTTCCACATCAGCACCGTCACCGCAAACGCTGGCAGGAACGGTTTCGACGCTTCCCGCGTTTTCGGGCCCGTCTTCTTCAGTTCAATCTTCTTCAGTTGAATCTTCCGAGTCCTCGTCCGAACCAAGCCCGGATGCGGGAGTTCGGAACTTCGCTTTTCCGGCCGATGCCAAAACGGCCGATGGCAAAACTTCGAATGCGACCAACGCGGCAGGGGAAGCGGATGAGATCGATTCGCGATTCGCGCCCGCGACGAGTGGGGTGGATCAACCCGCCGATCCGGGTGCGGCAGATCGGGGATTCAGCACAAATCTGGCGCCTGCGGCCGCGGCCCCAGTCTCCACCGGTGAACTGCAGACTGCGCCCGGCAATACGGCGGGGAACAATGGCCCCTTGAATCCGCTTCCGGAATTACCTGCGAATGCGCTCGCCGGCAAGGCCGCAGAAGGTCAGCCTGAACCGGGATCGGCGTCCGTCTCGTCCGGAACGACAATCTCGCCCGCGTCGAGCATTCCACCGGATACAGGCGCCGCATTGCCGTCTTCGCCTGCGGTGCCGCAGACTCCCGCTGCGCGTGGCGGAGAGCAGCCGTCTTCCTCAACGGGCAGTGCAGATCCAGCAAATTCGGCCCCGTTCAATGCGGTGGTTGCCACGTTGCATGCCCCGCGCGTTGGCCCGGAGCCGGTTTCGTCGTCACTCGCTGAATCGACGCGAGCGGCTTCGGGTGCGGCGACCGACGCGAGCCCGCGGGCGCAGGTCGAGAACAATAGGGCGGCGCCGGCGGCGGGTATTCTCTCCGACGCTCTGGGGGCGCAATTCGCGCCAGGGGTTGATTCGTCGATCGGGCAAGATACCGGGTCGGGCGCGGGCGCGCCGGCTTCGAGCGCGAGCTCGAACGATCCCGATGCAAAAGGCGCAACGAATTCCTCCACGAAAGGGCAGACCAGCAGCCCGGCGAATGCGAGTACTCCGTCGTCCGGAGATGCGGAGAAGACTTCCGTATTGGCCGATGCCGCCACGGCTTTCGTGGCGCCGGTTGCCGTGCATGATAGTTCGGGCAACCCGGCTAGTTCCGGCAATGTTAGTTCCGGCAGTCCTGCCATCGCGGTTTCTGCGCCGCCGCCAAACGGCGAAATGCCCACCGCTTCCGAAAAATCCGCGGCACCCGAACTTGCGCCGGCGCACCAGATGCTCGATTCGGCGCCGCTGCCGCCGGCGGGAGATGCCGTGCCCGCGGCGCTGGCCGCCCACCTGGCAGCCGATTCCGCGACGCTCCAGATGCACCTTGGAATCCACACCACTGCCTTTGGCAACGTCGAGATTCACACGGTGATCGAGCAGAGCCAGGTTGGGGTTGCGATTCACGGCGACCGCGACATGGCGCACTGGTTCAATTCCGAAGTGGATACGCTGGAGACGGGACTGAAGGGCCAGCATTTAAACCTGACGGGAGTGAATTTCTCGAGCGATCGTTACGCGGCCCAGACTGCCAGCGGATTTCAGCAGGGGCAGCCACACCAAAATCTCCCCCAGAACCAAACTTCGTATGCCGCGGCGACGGCAATTGACGCCGCGGGGAGCGAGCCTGCGATCGAAACCGACTTAATCGCCGCACTTCCCGGGCAGAGGCGGGAGACGCGTGTGAGCATTCTTGCGTAGGAGACGCTATGTATATACCGTTGCTTCAATCTCTCGGTTCTTCGCATGCGGCAGCCACGACGCCGCAATCGACCGGTGCGAGTTCGTCCAGTTCCTCTTCGTCGTCGAGCGACGGAACGGGCGGGCTGGATACCATGTTCCTGCAACTGCTGTCGGCGCAGCTCCAGGCACAGAGTCCGATCGATCCGCTCGATCCCAACCAGTTTGTTGCCCAGTTGGCGCAGTTCCAGTCGCTCAGTGAGCTGACGCAAATCGATCAGCTCATGGAAACATTGGTCACCAACACCACCCCCGGGAGCTCGGGCGGCAGTGGACAGTCCGCTTCCGCTGCCGGTTTTACGGCCAGTGCAGCTATTAATTTCCCAACCCATTAAGGAGCCAGTATGCCTTCGTTTTCAGTGCCACTTTCCGGATTAAACGCCAGTTCGACCGCCCTCTCGACGATTGCGAACAATCTGGCCAACCTCAACACGATTGGATACAAAGACCAGCAGGTGCAGTTCGCGGATCTTTACTATCAGAGCATCGGGTCGGATGGCGCGGGCGATCCGATTCAACAAGGGGCGGGTGTGGAAGTCAGCTCGCAGCCCTCCGACTTCACGCAAGGCGACGTCACGGCGACCGGTCTGGCGACGGACGTGGCGATTAACGGGAACGGCTTCTTCGTGGTGCAGGAGAACGGAGTCCAGAGTTACACACGCGCCGGGAATTTCGAGGTAGGCACCAACAACCTGCTGGAGACGGCAAACGGCCAGGAAGTGGTGGGATACCAGGCCGTGAAAGGTGCGATCGATACCAGCGGAGGGCTCACGTCCCTTGAGCTCGGCGCGGGAACGACCAGTCCCGCCAGCGTCACCGCCAACCTGCAGATGACCACGAACCTGGATGCGACGGCGGCGGTGGGCACCGTTTACTCGGCGCCGGCTGCGACCATTTACGACTCGCTGGGCGCGAGCCACCAGGTCACCATCACGTACACCAAGACCGATACGAACACGTGGAGCTACCAGGTTTCGATACCCGCGGGCGACCTCAATCCCGTCAACGGCGTAGCGCAAACGGGGATCTTGTCAACGGGCACGTTGACCTTTGACGGCAACGGGAATCTCGCCTCCGACACGATCGGCAGCGGAACGGCAAATACGCCGCCCGTCGACATCACGGGAATTCAAATCACGGGCTTCGCCGATGGAGCGAGCGATCAGAGCTTTAACTGGAATGTGCTGAACGGGACGACACCGGTCATCACGCAACTGGCTTCGGCGGACAGCACGGCGTCCATTCAGCAAGATGGCACGAGCAGCGGGACATTGGAGAACTTCAGCATTGGCTCCGATGGCACGATTACGGGCGCGTTCAGCAACGGGACGACGGCCATTCTGGGGCAGATTGCGCTGGCCAGTTTTGCGGACGAGCAGGGCCTGTCGCGGAATGGGAACAACGATTTTTCGACGACGCTCGCTTCCGGCCAGGCGACCATCGGAGCGCCAACGACGGGCGGTCTGGGAAGTATCTCGGGCGGCGCGCTGGAACAATCAAACGTGGATATCGCCACCGAGTTTGCGAACCTGATCGTGGCGCAGCGCAGTTACGAAGCGAACGCACGGGTGGTCACAACGTTCGACCAGGTGGCGCAGGACACGATCAACCTGAAGCAATAGTACGGTTGGGGTGGGGAGACTTTGCCGCGGAGCAAGAGGACGGTGCCGGTTGGCGGCGTTTGCTAGATCTTTCTAATGTGAACTCTTTAAGAGAAGAGGGATCTTTCAGAAAGCGCGCATTGGACTGGCGGCGGGAGGGATGGCGTTTGCGGAAGGCTTTGATATTGCAGCGCCTTCCGCCTACGCCTTTTGGATGACCGGGCCCCTCCCCCTCGGCCTGTGGCTTGCACTTCGATCTGCATGGCCGAAGCGCAAGTGAATGCGGGAAAGACATTTCCGAATACGACGAACGCGAGCCCGGGCGCGCGAGTCCCGGGGAAGAGAGCGGGACGTTACTGGATCTATGGCGCCATCGCCGCGCTGGCAGTAACGGCTGGAATTTTTTATTGGATCGACTCGGGCGGGGGCGAGCGAGCGGGAGGAGGCGCGGCGAGCGAATCGGCGCTTCCACTCGAGACTTTTGTCGTCAATCTCGATAGCGGCACTCAGCGGGGCTATTTGCGCATTGGCATCACGCTGGGAATGGCGCACGCGCTGCCCCGCAATCAGCAGGACGCAGCGATCGCCGGCGTACGCGATGCCATCCTTTCCGTGCTTGCCAGCGCCAAGGTTGAGCAACTGCTGACCGCCGAAGGCAAGGAACAGCTCAAAGCCGATCTGCTGCGCGCCATCTCGGCGCGCGCGCCGCAACTGGGCGTCGAGAACGTGTACTTCACCGAATTTCTGGTGCAGATGTAATGGCCGCCGCCGCCCAACCCAGCCCCGAGGTTCCGGCCAAGACGAAGCCGGAGACAGCCGCGGCCGATCCGTGGGCGAGGGTGGAAGGCTTGCCTTGCCTGCTTTCGATCGAGATCACGGTTCCCGGTTTTAAAGTCGCCGACCTGATCGGCCTGCAACCGGGCCACCTGATCGATACACATTGGACGGTCGGGCAGGATGTTCCGCTGCTCATCAACGGACAACTGGCGGCCTGGAGCGAGTTCGAGATTTTGAACAATCGCGTAGCCGTGCGCTTGACGGAGCTTGCCTGAGATGGAAATTCGCCCCTTGCCGCTGATCCTGAAGACGCCGAGGAAGCCAGGGAACAGGTTTGCGCCGCTGCTGGCGGGGATTCACAAGAAACTGCAGACCATCTACCGCGCCCTTGTCCGGCGCACGCTGCGGCGGCCGAAATCGCTCGTCCTGGTGGAGAGTTCGGCGCTCGGCGACCGGCGTTTTGTCACGGTGGTGGAGTTTGAAGGACAACGCTTTCTGATCGGCTCCAGTCCTTCCTCGGTCAGCCTGCTGGCGCGTCTGCCCGATGCGGCGCCGGGAAGTGGGGCTGCGATCGCGGCGATCGACGGGGAAGAGCGATGAGGGCTGTGAGGCGGCACTTGAGGATTCGCGCCGCGTTGTTGCCGCTGATGGCGGCGACATCGTCCACGCTCTGGGCAAGATCGCAGGCGCAGACGCCTCCTGGATTTTCGCTGAACGGCCTGCCGGTAAATTCGGTGCCGTGGAACATCGTCGTGCTGCTGACGCTGCTGACGCTGGTGCCGACGATCGTGCTTTCGATGACGCCGTTCGTGCGGCTGCTGGTGGTTTTTCACTTCCTGCGGCAGGCACTTGGAACGCAGACCGCGCCTTCGAACCAAACGCTCATCGGGCTGGCGCTCATCCTGACATTCTTTCTGATGCAACCCGTGGGCGCCGCCATTTATGACGATGCGGTGGTGCCACTCCAGGCGGGACACATCGATTCGATGACCGCACTGACGCGAGCGGCGGCGCCGATGCGCCACTTCATGCTCAAGTACACGCGGGAAAAAGATCTGGCGCTGTTTGTTCAACTGGCGCACGCGCCGCGTCCGGCGCGGCCCGAGGATGTGGAGATGCGCATTGTTGCGCCCGCCTACCTGCTGTCGGAATTGCAGGCGGGATTCCGGATTGGAGCGGCGCTATTTCTTCCGTTTCTGGTGATCGATCTGGTGACCGCGGCCATCACTACCTCGGTCGGCATGATGCAGCTGCCACCCGTGGTGATTTCCACGCCGCTCAAGATCCTCTTATTCGTGGTGGTCGACGGGTGGAACCTGCTGGTGGGTTCGCTGATGCGGAGCTTTAGCTGAAGGGCGGATATGGAGACGGCACAGACAGTAACGCTTTTGCGCAACACGCTGGAGATCGCATTTGTTCTGGCGGCGCCGCTGCTGGCGATCGCGACCGCGGTCAGTCTGCTGGTGAACGTGGTGCAGGTGCTGACCTCGCTGCAGGACCAGACGATTTCCCAGGTGCCGCGGCTGATGGCGATGGGAGTTGCGACCCTGCTGCTGACACCGTGGATGTTGCGGAGGCTGGCTGTGTTCACGGTCGGAATGTGGAGCGACTTTCATGGGTTCGTGCGATGAACGCCGCGTGGCGAAGACATTTTGCCGGGTTGAAAGGTCAGTGGAATGACGATGTCGTTACCGTTCGCGGGTAAATTCGACGCAGCGCTGCTGGCCTGGATGATTGCGCTGGCGCGGGTGAGCGGACTGATGATGACCGCGCCGTTCCTCGGCAGTGTGGCCGTCCCGCCGCGCATCAAGGCCGGGTTGGCCCTGCTGCTCACCGTATTTCTGGCGCCGCTGGTGCCGGTGCCAGAGAGCGCGCTGGGCGCGGGCGATGCGGTGCTGCTGCTGGGCGGGGAATTCGCAATCGGCTTCATTCTCGGCTTCACGATGCAATTGATCTTCGACGGAGTTTTGCTGGCGGGGCAGACTTGCGGGGTGCAGATGGGTTATTCGCTGGCGAGCGTGCTGAACCCGGACAGCCAGGCCGATTCGACGGTGCTTTCTACCCTGTATCAACTGGTGGTGACGCTTCTGTTTATCCAGTTCAGCGTTCCGCACTGGCTGCTGCGCGGGCTCGGCCGCAGCTTCGACTATCTTCCTCCGGGACATTTCTCACTCACTTGGCCGGCGGTGTCGGGGTTGGTCGGATTCGCATCCGGCATGTGGCTGACGGGCGTGCAGATTGCGGCGCCGGTGCTGGTGGCAAGTCTGTTCGCCGATGTGGCGCTCGGTTTTCTGGGAAAGGCGTCGCCGCAACTGCCGGTACTGTTCATCGGCATCTCGCTCAAGAACCTGCTCGGACTTGCACTGATGGGCGGCGCGGTCGCGTACTGGCCGCGTTTTTTTGACGCCCGATTTTCGCGCGCTCTGGAGGCTTCAGAAAGGATTTTGAAACTCGCTCACTGATCGCACCGCGTGGCCTTATGCCCGAATCGAACCAGACCGAACAAGCAACCCCACGGCGGCGTCAAAAGGCGCGGGAAAAGGGCCAGGTATCGCGCAGCCGCGACCTGATCGGCGCGGCGTCGGCGATCGCCGCGACGATCGTGCTGGTCAGCAGCATGCCGTCGTTCCCGGCACTGTGGCGGGGGCTGTTGCGCGATTGCCTGGACGGGGCTGTCTCCGGGAACTTGCGCATGGAAACGATGTCTCCATTTACGGGCCACGCGCGGCTGTTTGTGGCGACGGGAGCGGCGCTCGGCTTGGGCTGGATTGCCGCTCTGGGCGCGGCGGTGGCGCAGGGAGGGCTGGTGTTTGCGCCGGCGTCGCTCCTGCCCACGCTCTCACGGATCAGTCCCGCGGCGCGGCTGCGGCAGTTGTTTTCGATTGGAGCGCTGCGCTCCCTGCTGAAGTCGCTGCTGCCCGCGGGGGCGGTGGTTTACATCGGCGTGGGTTGCCTGCGTCGAGACTGGACCTCGCTGCTGGTGCTGTCGGCGCGCAATGCGCGGGGCGTGGCCAGCTTTACCGGCGGCCGCGTGTTCGAGATGGCGTGGAAGTCGGCGCTTGTCCTGCTGTTGTGGTCGTTTCTCGATTACGTGTTCGAGCGGCGGCGACTGGAAAACGACCTCAAGATGAGCCGCCAGGAATTGCGCGACGAATACAAAGAAACGGAAGGCAATCCCATCATTAAGTCGCGCATCCGGCGACTGCAGCGGGCGGCGCGCCGCCGCCGCATGCTGGAGGACACGAAACGCGCCGCCGTGGTGGTCACCAATCCCACTTCCTACGCGATCGCCCTCGAGTACCACCCGGACATGGCGGCGCCGATTGTGATCGCCAAGGGGCGGAACTGGCTGGCCTCCCAAATCAAGGAAATCGCGCGCTGGAACAACATACCCATCGTCGAAAACAAACCGCTGGCGCACCTGCTATACCGCACCGTAGAAATTGGCGGCAGCGTTCCACCGAAACTTTATGCGGTCGTCGCCGAAGTGCTGGCGGCGGTTTACCGGGCGCAGGCGCGAGCCCTCAACGGCCGCGCAGTTTCGTCCGAGGTACGCCGCTGATGCCCGCCGCTCCTGCCATCCCGTCGGCGCGCCACCGCTACAGCGAATGGATTGTGCCCATTGCGGCGGTCAGCCTGGTATTTGTGATGCTGGTACCGCTGCCGGCGTTTGTGCTGGATCTGCTGCTGGCGATGAGTATTGCCGCGTCGGTGCTGGTGCTGCTCAGCGCGCTGCAGATTCTGCGACCGGCGCAATTTTCCGTTTTTCCCAGCTTGCTGCTGCTGCTCACGCTCTTTCGTTTGTCGCTGAATCTGGCTTCGAGCCGGCGCATTTTGCTGCACGGGAACGAGGGCGCGTCGGCGGCCGGACGCGTGATCGAAGCCTTCGGCCAATTCGTGGTCGGCGGAAACTACGTTGTCGGGTTCGTGCTTTTCCTGGCGCTGATCGCCATTCAATACATCGTGGTAAGCCACGGCGCCGTGCGCACGGCGGAAGTCACGGCCCGCTTCACGCTCGACGCTTTGCCCGGCAAGCAGATGGCGATCGACGCGGACCTGAACGCCGGACTAATCGACGAAGCGCAGGCGCGAGCACGCCGCGAGCAGGTGGCGCGCGAGGCCGAGTTCTATGGCGCGATGGACGGGGCGGCGCGCTTCAACCAGCGCGATTCGATTGCCACCATTCTGATTACGGGCATCAACATTCTCGCCGGTTTTCTGATCGGCGTCTTCCAACTCGATATCCCGTTCCGCGAGGCGCTGAAGACCTACACCGTACTCACGGTGGGCGATGGCCTGGTCACGATGATTCCATCGTTGCTGGTCTCGATGGCGGGCGGCATGGTGGTGACCCGGGCTTCTTCCGGTTCGACACTATCGGTGGATTTGGGAAGCCAGCTTTTCGGCCGCCGCCGTCCTCTGCAAATCGCCGCCGGGGTAATGTTCGCCCTGGCCATGATTCCCGGCTTGCCGAAGTTCTCGTTCCTTGCGGTGGGCGCGTTCGCGGCCGTGATCGCCTCCCGCCTGCCGGTGGCTGCGAAAGAGGGGGAAAAAGATGGAACTGCGGCGGGTTCGACGGCAGGGGGTCCGGCGGCGGCCGGTGAAAAAGACAAGAAAGGCGCGAAATCCGATTCACTGGAAGACCTGCTGAAACTGGATGAGCTCTCACTCGAAGTGGGCTACGCGCTGGTGCCGCTGGTAGATGCGCTGCAGGGGGGGCAACTGCTGGCGCGCGTCAAGTCGCTGCGCAGCAATCTGGCGTTGCAGTTGGGCTTCATCGTTCCTCCCATTCACATCACGGACAATGTGCGGCTCAAGGCACGCGAGTATGTCATCTCGCTGCGCGGGGTGGAGATTGCGCGCTGGGAGATGCTGGAAGATCGTGTGCTGGCCATCAGCTCGGAGCTTTCTCCGCCGCCGCTGGCGGGAACTCCGACGCGGGAACCGGCGTTTGGCGTGTCCGCTCTGTGGATTGCGAGCGCGCTCGAATCGCAGGCTCTGGCCAACGGGTACGCGGTCGTGGATCAAACGTCGGTGCTCTCGACGCATCTTGCGGAACTGATTCGCCAGCATGCGTATGAGCTGTTGACGCGGCAGGAGAGCAAGCGCCTGCTGGACCGGCTGGGGGAGAGCCATCCCAAGCTGGTGGAGGAATTGGTCCCCAAAGTACTGTCGCTCGGGGAAGTGCAAAAGGTTCTACAGCAATTGTTGCGGGAGCAGGTCTCGATCCGCGACCTGGCGACCATTCTCGAAGCGCTTTTGGACGCCACGGCGACCACCAAACATCCGGTGTTGCTGGTGGAAGCGGCGCGCCAGGCGCTGGGGCGCGCGCTGGTTCGTCCGTTGCTCTCCGATGATGGCGGGCTGCGGGTGCTGACGCTCGACCACGCGATTGAGGAAGAACTGAATCGCGCGTTCGCGCCCCAGGCCGCGCCGGCAACCAGCACGGGATTGCAGCCGTCGTTTGTGCGCCGCGTGCTCGACAGCCTGAAGAATCTGGCGGGAGACCAGGTGGCGCAAACCGCTCCTATCCTGCTGTGCCCGACGCCGGCACGCTTTCACCTGCGGCGATTGCTCGAACCTTTCCTCCCGAAGGTCGTCGTGCTTTCGCCGCTTGAAATTCCGCCTGTAGTTCCAGTCCAGTCTTTGGGGATGGTGCGATGAACGGTTCGAAGGAGTCCTCCATGCCGAAACATCCGGCCGATGCTTATCACCTGAATGCAAGCGAAGCCGACCGCGAACGAATCCTGATGGATCAGTTGCCGCAGGTGCGCTACATTGCGCGGCGCATTCACGAACGTCTACCGCGCCATGTTCCGTTCGAGGACCTGGTGCATGCGGGCGTGGTGGGACTGATCGACGCGCTGAGCAAGTTTGACCAGTCCAAACACGTGCAATTCAGCTCGTATGCGAAGTTCCGCATCCGGGGCGCGATCCTTGACAGCCTGCGCGAACTGGACTGGAGCCCGCGCGAACTGCGGCGCAAGGGACGGCAGGTCGAGGAGGTGTACAACCAGATATCGGTGCGGCTGGGACGCACTCCGAATGAAAGCGACCTGGCGCGCGCGATGGGAATGCGGCTGGACGAACTGCAAGCGCTTCTCGCCGAACTTGACGTGCTCGAAATCGGCAGCTTGCGGGTCGAATCGGCGCAGAGCGGGAAGGAAGAAGACCTGTCCGACTCAGTGGCGGCAAGGCCCGATGAAACGCCTTTTTTCCAGTGCCTTCGCTCCGAGATGAAGCACCTGCTTGCCGAGGCCATTGCCGAACTGCCGGAAAAGGAGCAGCGTGTGCTTTCGCTTTATTACTTCGAAGAACTCACCATGAAAGAAGTCGGGGCCGTTCTCGGAATTGGCGAATCGCGGGTTTCGCAAATCCATTCGCTGGCCATGCTGCGTCTGCGCTCGCGACTCAGCTTTTTGGACGTAAACCCCGAACCGGCACGCACCAAGGGTGCCGGGGCGGGGTGCATCTAGGAAGAATCCTGGCAAAGGTCAGAGTTAAGGTATGGAGAAAGTTCTCAATCAGGGCGAAATCGATGCCATGGCTCGAGCCGCGCTTTCCGGCCAGGCTGGGAGCGCTTCCGCCCCAACCACCGGGCCACTTGTCCAGCCATGGGACATACGGCAGGCGGGGCAGATCGGACGCGAGCAGTTGCGCGCGATCAATCAGCTCCACGAATCGTTTGCGCGAACCTTGAGCACATCGCTGGGCGGATTCTTGCGCGTGGTTTTCGATTGCAGCCTGGTGTCCGCCGAGCACCTGACCTATCGCGAGTTTTTGCAAAGAGTGCCGGAGAAAGCGTTCCTCGCTTCCTGCGACATCAGCCCGTTCGGATCGGTCGGGGTTCTTCAATTCGACCTCGGCATCGCGTTTCCGATCATTGACATCATGCTCGGAGGGGAAGGCAAACTGGACGAGATCAGCCGCGAGCTTACCGAGATCGAAGAGCAGATTCTGGAGAGTATTGTGCGCATCATTTACCGTGACCTCGGAGCCAGTTGGCAGGCGATCAAGCTGGAGTTCAACTATGGATCGTGCCAGCCGATCTCGCAGGCTGCGCGGCTGATGCCGCCCGACGAAAAGAATCTCTGCCTGAGCTTTGAAATCCGAATCTCGGAGGCGACCGGCTGCCTCAACGTGGCGGTTCCGGCGCTGGTGTCGAACGCGCTGCTGCGGAAGATTTCCGCAGCCACCAGCTACCACCGGCCCGGCAATCCCGAAGAGGCTCGCAGGCAGATCCAACAGCGGCTGCTCGACTGCCCCTTCGCGGTCGAACTCACGATGCCGCGGCTGGGTGTCGCGCTGGAAAATCTCTCGCGGCTGAAGCCCGGCGATTTTCTGGCCTTTGAGCGGAGCGCGTCGACTCCGGGAATTCTCGAGGTCAGCGAAGTCCCGCTCTGTACCGCAATGCCGGTGCGCGTGAATGCGCGGCGTGCTGCCCGCGTCTGCGATTTGAATGTGAAGGGACCTTCAGGAGATGAACAATGACCGACGAAGCCCATGGAGCGCCGGCCCCCGAACTTCAGGTGTGGTTCGACGCCTGGAAGACCTGCACGCAGAATGTCCTCTCGCAGATCTCCGGCCAGTCAAATTTGTTTGAGCTGGGTGCGGACACGATTGAGGCCGCTGACTCGGACCTGCGCTACACGGTTACAGTCACGGGCGCCGTCCAGGGGGAGATTGCTCTTCGCCTGCCGCTTATTTCCGGCATCGGGATGGGCCGCAAGTTTCTCGGAGAGGCGGGGAAGCCCGCCGAGCCGTCTGCCACGCCAGAGGCTCCGACGATCTCAAATGACGAGCGGGAAGCCCTGGATGAGCTCTTGCGTCAGATTGCCGGGTTGATTGCGACTGCGGTCGCGGCTTCGGTCGGGGGCGAAGTTCAACTGCAACTCTCTCGCGCCGAAGCGCCGTGGGCGGGGGCGGCGGACGCCGTGGCAACACTCCGTACGCGGGATGAAGCCGGAGCCGAGATCGCGTTTGAGATTTGCATCAGCCCCGCCCTTGCCGCGGCGATTATCGCTCGAGTTCGAGCCGCCGAATCTTCCCAGAATTCCGCGGCGTCTGCAACTATGCCGTCGACCGAGGCAGTACGCGCCACACTACCGCCTTCCGCGGCGGGTTATCGGCGATTGCTCGAAGTGGGACTTGGGGTGAAACTTCGCTTCGGGACGCGGCGAATGCTTTTGCGCGATGTGCTGGCGCTTGGCTCGGGGCTGGTCGTTGAACTTGAAAACCCGCTCAACTCGCCCGTCGACCTGCTCCTGGATGGGCGAATAGTCGCACGCGGGGACGTGGTCGTGATCGACGGCAAATACGGATTGCGTGTGACCGACGTGGTCGATTCCGATCCGGGCGCGGGCGGTGCGGGCCATCCGAATTGATTTCTAACTACGAGGACTTGCTGTGATTGCCGATCTTCGGAAATCGCTCGGAAAATCGCTGGCGCGACCGGCCATCTGGATCAAGCGTCGCCAGGCAGATGCCAAGAGCCCGGAGTGCGCGCTGCTCTCTTGCGCTGGGCCGAAGACGATTTGGGAGCGTCTGCGCCGCCGCCATACGGGGACCTTTCTGCATGGGAAGTTTTATTGCCAGCCGCGCTGCCTTGAAACCGAACTGGTGGGACAAATTTCGAGGCTGCGCGCAATGAGCGCGCCGGTGCAGCCCGCCAATCGGATTCCTCTTGGCCTTCTGATGGTGGCTCGGGGCAAGCTTACGCACATTGAAGTGCGGGCGGCGCTCGAGGCGCAGCGACGTGCCCGCTACGGAAAGATCGGAGAATGGTTCGAGAAGCTGGGCTTCGCAACCGAGCAGGATGTGACTGCCGCGCTGGCGCTGCAGTGGGGGTGCCCGGTGGTTTCGTCGATGGATCTCGCAGCGGTTACGTCGCATGGGAGCATTCCGCTTCCAATCCTGGAAGCCTTCCACATGCTCCCGATCAACTATGCGGCCACGACCAATACGCTTTACGTGGCGTTCGGAGAGCGCGTCGATCATGCCGCTCTCTACGCCATCGAACGAATTCTTGACTGCCGAACTCAGGCCTGCGTCGCGCCTCGCGCGAGCATTGCGTGCGAGCTTGAAACGATGCGGCAAGCAAGCCGTCCGGACGACGTCGAGTTTGTCACGCGGGATCTGAGCGAAATGTCGCGCATCACCTCGAGCTACGTGAGCCGGCTCAGCCCGGAGGAAGTCTGCCTCAGCCGCATCGGAGGGTTCATCTGGCTCCGCCTTAAAACACGCTCATCCGCCACGAATTTACTGTTCTGCATGCCATCTAACTTGCCGGGCCCAAAGAGCGCTGCAAGACTTGTGAAGGAGTTCGTTTGAGGGCGAGCCCGGTGATCGTGCTACAACGTTCTCTTGAACAGGGGCACCGCCAAGGCCAGCGTGCCAAGCGCAAAGCAGGATAGGAAAAGTAAATCGGGGAGAATGGGAGCCAGGCCCGTTTCTTTCAGCAGCAGGCACTTGAAGCCATGGACGGCGTAAGTGAACGGGTCGACAAATGCGATGGCCCGCAGCCACGCCGGGAATGCCTGTACCGGGTAGATCGCTCCGCTTGGAAAAAAAAGCAAAGTATTCAAAATGCCAAAAGTGGCGCGCGGGACAAGGGGATCTTCGACGCGCACCATCATCAGAAACATCATGGTATTAAATGCGGTCGCGGTCGCCACGATCATGAGGAGTAGGCCGAGGATGATCGTGGGGTGGAAAATCGTCCCCACGCCCGCCAGCAATGACCCGATCATGGTGATGACGATTCCAGTCAGGATGCCCTTGATTGCACCGGCACCGTTGAGGCCAAACACCAACTCGGTTTTAGTAATGGGGGTCACGAGATAGCCTTCATGCACGCCGCGTGCCTTGTCGTCGATGTAGAGCATTCCGCCGCCGATCATCGCGGACACGAACATCGCGAGGGCGATAGAGCCTGGCAGCAGGAACTTCATGTATTCGATGTAGGGATAGAGCTCGACAATATTCAGAGCGGTTTGCTGCAAAAGCCGCGGCTCGATGTCAGGTTGGTTCAGAGCATCGGTGAGGGCGGTCATGCTGTCCTCGAGCGTGGCGCTCATGAAGTTGTCGCTGTTGTCGACGATCAAGGCAATCTGCGGATGGTTCTTTTCGTAGACCATTTTCGAGTACTGTGCGGGGATGATCACGGCCCCCTGAATCTTTCCGTTGCGCACATCTTCTCGCGCCTTCACTTCGTCATCGTAGGGAACTGTTGCGAAGGTGCGTGACGCTGCCCGCACGGAGTCGAACGCCTCCTTGATGCGAATCGCCTGCGTACCATGATCCTCGTCGACAATGCCCATCTTCGCGTCGCGAATCTTCCCGCCGAATGCGTTGCCGAGGACAATCAATTGCACGAGAGGGAAGATCATGGAGACCATCATCAGGGTCGGTGAGCGAAAAAACTTGCGCATCTCGCGCTCGATGATTGCCAATGTCCGATGCATTATTATTGTCCTGGCCGCGGTGGCATTACGAACGAGTATGCCTTCACTAGCTCATCCCGCAATTGCCGTCCTGTGTAGTGGACGAATACGTCATCCAATGTAGTGTTCTGTACGGTGAGAGTCTTCAGCACCACGCGCGATACGACGGCCATCTCCACCAGGTCGGTGGTTGTGCCGGAGCCGTTGGAGGTAAGGACGCGGAACATTTCTGCGCTCTCGTTCTGCACGGATGTAACTCCCGGCAGGTGACGTAGCCGCTCTTCCCAATCGGCTGGCGCATTTTCGAACTGCACCTCGATGACGGTCGATCCTGGCACGCTTGCCTTCAGCGCCTCGGGCGTGTCCAGCGCAACGAGTTTGCCGTGGTCGACAATCGCGATGCGGTTACAGAGCCGGTCTGCCTCGTCCATGTAGTGGGTAGTGATCAACACGGTCAGCTTGCGTTTCGATTTGATATTGGTGAGCATCTCCCAAACCGCGACACGGGAAACGGGATCGAGCCCCGTGGTTGGTTCGTCGAGAAAAAATATCTTGGGGCTATGCACCAATCCACGCGCAATTTCCAGCCGTCGCCGCATTCCACCGGAGAGCGTTTTGGTTTGCGCATCGCGCCACTTTGTCAGGTCGACGGTTTCCAGTAGTTCGTCGATCGCCTCTTTGCGGCGTTTTGGCGGAACGTCGTAGAGCTTGGCGTAGATCGACATGTTCTCTTGAACCGTTAAATCCAAGTCGCTGGTCAGCGCTTGAGGAATCACGCCAATGGTCCGGCGAGCCGCGTCGGGCTCTCGAGCCACGTCATGGCCGGCGATGCGTGCCGTGCCCGAGGTGATCGGGATCAGCGTTGTCATCATGCGAATCAAGGTGGACTTGCCCGCACCATTCGGCCCCAGCAGGCCGAAAATTTCTCCTTCTTTCACGGTGAAGGAAATATCGTCGACGGCGGTAAAGTCACCGTATTTTTTTACAATGTGTTCGACCTCGATCGCATTCGGCGCGTTCGCCGCGATTTCGCCGCGTAAGCTCAGCTCCGACGCGGCTACAGTTACGCCGTTCGGGTTGCTCGCGCTCCCGTTCAGTTCGCCGTTCATGGATTCACCGCAGTTTGCGCGCTCTTTGTTTCCGTTTTTGCTTTCAGCAGGTAAGCGGGCACCAACACCTCGGCCGTCATTCCAGGAACGTAAGCGCCCTTCGGATTGTCGAGCCGGACTTTCAGAACGAGAGCCCTGATGTCCCGTTTCCTGCGGCCAACATCGCGCTGCGTGGCGAAGTCGGCTTCTGCCGCCTTATAAAAGACTTTGCCAGGAACTTCTGTTCCGCCGGGAAGGCGAACGGTGAGCGCGTCGCCAAGGCCGATGTGATCGGCGTCGGTTTCCGGAATTGCCGCGCGCACCCAAGTATCGCTGAAGTCCACGACCGTGACGATCGCTTGCCCGGCATTCACGACCTCGCCTTCGCGAGCCGCGCGGACGAGAACGGTCCCCGTCACAGGCGAATAAATCTTCGTGTATCCGAGCCGAACTTCGGCTTCTTTGAGCTGCTCCACCGCGTTCTCCATTTGAGCGCGAGTGGAGGCCACGGTACTTGTCATAGCCGTGGCCTGATTCGTGCGGGCCACGGCCGCGTTCAGGTTCGCCTGCGCGGCGGACACTTGCTCCTTCAGCGACTCGACGCTTGCCTGTTGGGCCTTCAGGTTCATTTCAGCCTGAACTTTTTCCTGCTCGGACGCGACACCGGCCGTGGCGAGCCCAATGGTGCGGCGGCTGTCGCTTTCGACGCGCGTGAGGGTCGCTTCGGCCTGGGCCAGTTGTGCGCGGGAGGACTGCAACTGCGCCTGTGCGTTCGCTACATCGCTTGTCGTCGAACCTTTTGTCGACTTCTGGGTGTACTCATTTGCGCTCACCTGGGAGCGCAGACTCGCAATGGTTGCCGCAGCCGCCCGCTCCTCGGCATCGAGTTCTGACGGATCGAGTTCCGCAATGAGGTCGCCTTGCTTTACTTGCGTGCCTTCGTCCACCAGCAACTTCAAAATACGTCCCTGGATCTGCGGGCTGACCACAATCTGGTTGGCATCCACCGTTCCCACCAGGACCAGATCGCTTCCGCGCGGCGTCGACAAGAAATAGTAGGTCGCTGAAATTGCGATGATGACGCCAAGTAAAATTAGAAACTTGTTTCGAGCATTCATTTAGCTATTCCTAACGCGCTGCCAACGACGAAACTTTGAAGTTTTTATCGGTAAATAAAGCGGCGGATACAAACTCCAGGACGAATCTTCGCCGCTCCGCGATTCTTTTTTTCGACAAGGGATCGACCTTGAGAAGAGTCTGCATCGCCGGAGCCGTGCTGAAGTAAAAAATGACGATGCCAACCATGGAAGGCAGAAAATCCATTGGATTTACTGGCCGGAACTCGCCGGATTTAGCGCCGTCACGCAAAAGCTGCGCCACGCGCCGGTAAATGGGCGAAAAATACTCGCGGGCAATGCGCAACATTTGCGGATTGCTCCCCGTCCTTATGCGCATCCATTCCGCCTGGACGACCCGTGGGAAGCGGGGATTCTCCGCGATGTAGTCAAAATAGCGGCCGACGTATGCCAGTAGTTTTTCGCGTGGTTGAAGTTTGCTTGCGAGCACTGGCAAAACGCGGTCGCGCAGCCCGCTGAATACATGGTCGAGAACCGCTTCATAGAGCGCATCTTTGTCCTTGAAGTAGTAATAAAGGAGAGCCTTATTGACGCGCGCGGCGCGGGCAATGGCGTCGGTTCGTGCGCCCGCGATGCCATGCTCGGCGAATTCGTCTACCGCGGCACGAAGAATTGCCGAGCGGCTTTGCTCGGGGTGCCTGCGAGTGCCCAAGCGCGGACTGCCCGGTGCGAGGGTTACACCGCGAACTGCGCGGATTGGACGTTGGCGTTTTGTAGTCGACTGAACCACGACGCGAAAAATATCGCTAATTAACCAGTTAGTTAGATCATACACTTCTTGCGGGGAGTCGACAATCGCGTTTTGCTTCTCCTCGGCGCGTCCCGGGGCGCGATGGAAAATGGCGGATTCCTGTGATCCCAATCACAGACGCATGCAGGCGTTCCGCGCCAGCATTCCAACGGTGTCTTATGGTGAATAATCTCTTCTCCGCGATGCGGCAGAGCATCGTCGATGGCGCGCCGGATACGGCGCTAGCGCTTGCACAGCAGGCGCTGGCAGCGGGCCTGGCGCCGCTGGAGGCCATCAACAGCGGGTATGTCCCCGGCATGCATGAGGTGGGAGAGCAATTTGCGCGCGCCCAGATGTTTCTTCCCGACCTGATGGCCTCGGCGGAAGCGATGCGCACCGCGATGGCTGCGCTTGAGCCGGAAATGAAAAAGTCAGGCAGTGAACGCGAGATGGCCGGCATCGTGGTGTTAGGAACCACCAAGGGCGATATCCACGAGATTGGAAAAAGTTTGGTAGGCACGCTGCTGACCGCCCATGGATTTTGCGTGCATGACCTGGGCGTCGACGTATCCGGCGAAAAGTTCGCCGCCAAGGCTGGCGAGTTGAATGCCGATATTGTTGGCGTCTCCGCGCTCCTGACCACGACGATGCGCAATCAAAGGGGCGTCATCGAGTCGCTCGAAAAAGCGGGCCTACGCTCGCAGGTGAAAGTGATGGTTGGGGGAGCTCCTGTGACGCGAAGTTGGGCGCAAGAGATCGGTGCCGATGGCTATGCCAAAGATGCGATGACCGCAGTTGCACTGGCTCGCGAGTTGATGCATGACAAAGCGCGTGCCACGCAGAATCTAAGCCCGGAGCCAGCATGAGACCGAAGTTCGAACTTCTGGACAGGCCGCTCATCGAGCGGATCATCGGGGAAGCTTTCGAACTGATCGATGATCCGGGGGTGCGGGTTGCGCCTTACGTCGTTGAACTACTGCAAGCGGCTGGCATCCCGGTTTGCGATGGAGTTGCCCACATTGCGCAGGCGACGGCGCAACACGCACTGGATAGCGTGCCGCGTGATTTCTATCTTTACGACCGAAGGGGCCGGCCAGCCGTGCATTATGGGGGGAATGACGTCCACTTCGACCCGGGTTCTTCCTGCCTGAACATTCTTGATGCGGAGACTCAGCAGGCGCGGCCGGCGCAATCGGTCGATCTGGTTCGGTTGGTGCAGGTCGCGGAGATGCTTCCGCAATTTGCGGCGCAATCGACCGCGATGGTGTGCAATGACGTGCCGGCGGAAATCGGCGACTGGTACCGGCTGTTGCTCGTGCTGTGGCATTCGGAAAAACCGGTTGTCACGGGCGCGTTCTCGGCGGAAAGTCTGCACACGCTGATCGAGTTGCTGGCACTTGAAAGTGGAGGAGCAGATGCGCTTCGCCACCGGCCGCGCGCGATCTTTGACGTGTGTCCTTCGCCGCCGCTGAACTGGTCTGAGTTCGGCTCGCAGAATTTGGTCGACCTGGCGCGGGCGGGCGTACCTGCGGAGATCGTCAGCATGCCCCTGGCCGGCGCGACCGCTCCGGTGACGCTGGCTGGGGCGTTAGTGCAGCACGCGGCCGAATGCATCAGCGGAATCACGATTCATCAATTGGCGCAGCCGGGCGCGCCCATCGTTTGGGGAGCCGCGCCCGCGATTTTCGATATGCGATCGGGGAAGACGCCGATGGGCGCGATCGAAACCGCCATGCTGGATGTGGGTTGCGCGGAGGTTGGCAAGTACTTTGGCCTGCCCACTCACGCGTATATGGTCGCGGGCGACGGCCGCGTGGTTGACGCGCAAGTGGAGATGGAGAGCGGCACGTCAGCGGCGCTTGGCGCTTTGGCAGGCGTCAATATGATCTCCGGCGCGGGGATGCTTGATTTCCTGGCTTGTCACAGCATTGAAAAGCTGGTGATCGATGCCGAGGCGATTGCTTCGGCGCAGCGGCTGATCGAAGGGATTGAGCCGCGCACGGAATCGCTGGCAACGGGCATGTTTGCGCAGACAGGGCTACGCGGAGATTTTTTGAAGTTAAAAGAGACCCGTGCTCTTTTTCGCAAAGAGCAGCATTTTCCTTCCATGGTGATCGATCGCGGCCTTGCATTCAACGAGGGCGATTCGCCGGACATTCTGGAGCGCGCTCGCTGGCGAGCCGAAGAGTTATGCGCCGCTTACCAACGCCGGGCGCTTGCCGCCGACCGCGAGTGGGCAATCATCGACTTCGCGCTGCGCCAGGGGAGGGGAGCTGGATTGGCGTTCTTGCCGGGAATATCGAGACCGGAACTTTCTCCGTCTTCGACCGGATAGCGCCCGCGGTCTGCGAGACAGTTCGTCGACTCCGGATCATCTCTCGAAATGCGAGATTGGCGACGGGCTTTCATTCGAGCGTGGATATCTCCTTGAACTCGCCCGAATCAATGCGGAGATCCGGCAAACACCCTGCTACAATTTTGAGTTCGCTTACCGATCGTGTGCCACCCATTTGCAATGATAATGAGGTCTCCGAATGCCTGACAGTCTTCAACTTGCCAGTCCTTCTCCGCTAACCACGTTGACCGAGGATGAGATTCTGTTTCGTGACAACGTGCGCCAGTTTGCCGACGACAAGATTCGCCCACTCTCCAAGGAAATGGACGAGAAGGGGATGTTTGATCACGCGCTGATCGATCAGTTTTTTCAGCTCGGTCTGATGGGCATTGAGATTCCTGAGGAGTACGGTGGCGCTGGCGGAAAGTTCTTCGAGGCGATTCTCGCCGTCGAAGAACTGTCGCGAGTCGACGCCTCGGCGGGCGTTGTGGTCGATGTGCAGAATACGCTGGTCGCCAATGCACTTTTGCGCTGGGGCAATGACGATCAAAAAAAGCGTTACTTGCCGAAAATGGCGGCGGACACGGTTGGCGCGTACGCGCTCAGCGAAGCCGGTTCCGGTTCGGACGCGTTTGCTTTACAGACCAAAGCGGAAATGAAAGGCGACGAGTTCATTTTGAACGGGCGGAAGCTGTGGATCACAAACGGCAAAGAGGCGGAAATTTTCGTGCTGTTTGCGACCGTGGATGCGTCCAAAGGCTACAAAGGCATCACCGCATTTCTGATCGAAAAAAGGTTTCCCGGGTTTACGGTCGGCAAGAAAGAAGACAAGCTGGGAATCCGGGCTTCATCGACTTGCGAACTCATTCTCGAAGACTGCCGCGTCCCCCGGGAGAACGTGCTGGGCGAGGTGGGCAAGGGTTACAAAATTGCGATCGAAACTTTGAACGAAGGTCGCATTGGAATTGGGGCACAGATGCTGGGCGTGGCGCGAGGCGCATGGGAATGCGCCGTCAAATACGCGCAAGAGCGTAAGCAGTTTGGGAAGACGATCTCGGAGTTTCAGGGAATTCAGTTTCAGATTGCGCAAATGGCGACTGACATCGAGGCGGCCCGTCTGATGGTGTACAACGCGGCACGCTTAAAAGACGGTGGCGTCGACTTCGTCAAGGAGGCAGCCATGGCCAAGCTCTTCGCCTCGCAGGTCGCGGAGCGAGTGACTTCCCTCGCCATCGAAATTTACGGCGGATACGGCTTTACCAAAGATTATCCCGTGGAAAAATACTGGCGCGATTCGAAGATCGGGAAGATCTACGAGGGGACGTCGAACATGCAACTGGCGACCATCGCGAAGATGATCTTTGGGAAATGAAACCGGAAAGGCGCGATCTTATCTCAGCGGGCCGATCTCGCGATAGCGGCTGCGGAAGTAAAGCAGTGGCTCCCCCTCACCGAATTCCACATGCTCGACGTGTGCGATGAAAATGGTGTGATCGCCGGCGGGTTGGGCGGTGTGGAGCCGGCACTCGAGATAGGCGAGCGCGCCCTCCAGCACAGGCGTTCCATGCGACGTGCGGGAAAAGCGGGCGCCCGCTGCCTCCGCGTGCTGAGGGGGTTCCGCTGAGCGCGCATAATACTCCGAAATGGCCTGCTGGGCACTGCTGAGCACATTGATTCCGAATCGCTTGCGTGCTTGCAGGTGAGCATGCGTTCGCGCGCGATGATCCACGCAAACCAGCACCAGCAGCGGATCGAGCGAAACCGCGGTGAAAGCATTCGCGGTCATGCCGTGGACTTCGCCTTCCCGGTCGATGGTAATGATGGTGACGCCGGTTGCGAAACATCCCATCGCTTTGCGGAAATCGCTGGGAGAAAGACTCATATATATGGGAACCCGGCCCGTCTGCATATGCTTCTATGCTTTGGCGAACGCAGAAGGGTCCGCGCCTGCCATGAACACTATCATGGCAAAGGCGGAGCAGGGAATTCGACGAAGCGAATGCGACGCCGGAGCATCCAACGGACAAGTCCCGGAAAGTCCGCTATCATTTGTTGGCGCGAAAGCGGGTGGGCAAAGCCGCCGGAGCGGGCGACCAGAGAGCGAAACGAACGAATGTCAGCACTGATTCAACAAGACCTGGCAGCGGATTTGCGCGATGCGGCCGCATTGCCGATCTCGCGCGAAATGGCTTGCCGGTTGCTGCGGACAAATGACGAGTTGATGCCGGAATTGCTGGCTGTGGCGCAGGCGGCGCGGGCGCGGTTTAAACCCGGGGTCATTACCTTCTCGCGCAAGGTCTTTCTACCGCTCACGAATTTGTGCCGGGATTACTGTGGCTACTGCACGTTCCGGCGCGACCCGGGCCAGCCTGGCGCGCACACCATGACTCCCGATGAAGTTATGGAAACCGTGCGGGCAGGCGAACGCATGGGATGCACGGAGGCTTTGTTCAGCCTGGGAGACAAGCCCGAATTGATCTTTCCCGAGGCTCGCGAGGCATTGTCGCGTCTCGGGTACAAATCGACTCTTCAATATCTGGAGGCGATGTGCGACAAAGTTCTGCGCGAATCGAGGTTGCTTCCGCATCCCAATCCGGGTCTGATGAGTGCAGAATGGCTGCATCGCCTGGCGCGTGTGGCACCGAGTATCGGACTCATGCTGGAAACCGCCAGTGAACGGCTGCTCGGAAAAAACCGCGCGCATGACAACGCACCCGATAAAGAGCCTGCTAAGCGACTGCGCGTCATCGAGGATGCGGGAAAAGAGAAGATCCCGTTCACGACGGGGATTCTGATCGGAATCGGTGAGACGCTGGAGGAACGAGTCGATGCGCTGATCGCGATTCGCGATTTGCACGCGCGATACGGGCATATTCAGGAAGTCATCGTGCAAAATTTCCGCGCCAAGGCCGGCACGCTCATGGCGGCGTGGCCCGAACCGAATGGCAACGAAATGTTGCGCACATTGGCCGTGGCGCGCCTGCTGATGCCGAATATGAATATTCAGGCGCCGCCGAATCTTTCCGATCCCCATTACGCCGATCTACTCGATGGCGGCATCAACGACTGGGGCGGCGTTTCGCCTCTCACGCCGGATTTCATCAACCCCGAAAAACCATGGCCTCACCTGGACGAATTGCAGCGGCAAACGGAGGCGCGTGGATTCGAGTTGCGTCAACGGTTGCCGGTTTATCCGGAGTTCATCCCGTTTGCGGCGGCTCAGAGCGAATTGCTGCGGCAGCGACTCGCTCAGGCGCCTTTGCATGGCGAAAATGTTCTGAACCCTGTTTCGATCTGAACGCTTTTTCCCGAGGAGTAACTTGGTAACGGTCCTGACTGGCGGTACTGGTGGCGCAAAATTCGTCGATGGCCTGCGGAAGATTGTTCCTCCAGAAGAACTGACTGTGATCGTCAATACCGGCGACGATCTTCGCTGGTGGGGTTTGTACGTTTCACCTGACCTCGACTCCATTACGTACATGCTTGCCGACAAAGTGAGCGAAGCTCGAGGATGGGGAGTTGAGCACGATACGTTTTTCTGCCTCCAGACACTTCGCCAGTTGGGCGAACCCGCATGGTTCCAGGTCGGGGACCGCGATTTGGCCCTGCACATTTTCCGATCGAAACTTCTGGCCGAAGGCAAGACGCTCACACACGCGACCGCTGAAATCGCAAGGCGCCTCGGGATCAAAGCGCGCATTTTGCCGATGAGCGACGCGCCCGTGGAGACGCGCGTGTTGACTCCGGCCGGTGATCTTAGTTTTGAGAAATTTTTCGTGCAACGGCGGTTTGAAGATCCGGTGGAGTCCGTCCATTTCGAAGGCGCTCTGCAGGCTGTTCCTGCGCCCGGAGTGCTGGATGCGATCCGATCCGCGGATCTGGTGTTGCTGGCGCCGAGTAATCCTGTAACCAGCATTGGGCCGATTCTGGCGGTACCGGGAATTCGCGAGGCGCTGCGCGAGACTTCAGCCACAATCGCCGCGGTCAGCCCCATCATCGGCGGAGCCGCCGTCACCGGTCCGGCGGGCGCGCTCCTGGCGGCGCAAGGCTTCGCGGTATCGATCGCGGGTATCGCGGAATACTATGAGGATTTCCTTGACGTGCTGGTGGCGGATTCGCAAGATGCTGTGGTCGCGGAAGAGTTGCGAGATGATCGGCGATCGCATGAAGACAATAATTCGCTTGGGGCACGAGTGGACGGGCGCGCGAACTCCCGGGGATCCGGTCTTTCCATACACTGCACCTCAACCATGATGCGCAAAAGTGCGGACCGGGTTGCGCTTGCGAAAAGCGTGATGGAGGCTTGCGCGCCGGTTCCGTCGAGGACGATCGCAACGCTATAAGGGCGTTAAAGAATAACTATGATTCTGGTTCCGGTTAAGAATTTGAAAGACGCAAAGCAGCGGCTGTCGCCCATTCTCAGCCCCGAGGAGCGTTTCGCGCTGGCGCAGGCAATGTGTGAAGACGTGTTGCAGACGTTGGCGGAATGGCAGACGAGACTTGCGGTTGCGGTCGTAACTGGCGATCCATTTGCACGTCAGTGCGCGGTACGATTCGGATTTGAAATTATTCCCGACAACGAGAACGGCGGCGAAACCAACGCGATTGAATCGGCGACCACGCTGTGTCATCGACGGGGTGCGCGGAGCGCACTCGTCATTCCGGCTGACATCCCGTTGATCGAAGCCGCCGAACTTCAGAGAATTATGGACGAAGCTCTCTTGCCCGGTGCGCTTCTAGTGCCGGACGCGGCGGGACGTGGCACAAACGCGGCCTTTCGCTCTCCCGCAGACTTGTTTCCCTTGCGCTTTGGCAACGACAGTTTTCTTCCGCATCTGGCCGCTGCCAAGGCAACCGGCCTGCCCTGTGTTGTCCTCGAATTGCCGGGAATTGCACGCGATGTGGATCGTCCGGAAGATCTGCGTGAAATTGCCACAGCGACTGGTGAGAGACGTTCTCAGAAACTCGCGCGGAGTTGGAACCTGGACGAACGGATTCAGGCCTGCCATGGGTAAGCGAGTTGCGGGCGCGAGACGGGAAAAAGTTGCCACGCCAGTGCGGGAGAAACTTCAAGACGAAGTCCGCATTTTGCCCATCCGCGTGACGCGCGAAATCGGCGGGGAAGTGAGAGCGCCAGGGAGAGCCGAGGCAAACTCTGGCGGGACTCCTTCCGAGCCGCTCGTCGAGACGTTGGTCAATTCAGCGCGCGAAGCGGGCCTCGGGTTTGAAGAGGGCGACATACTCGTGGTCAAGCACAAAATTGTTTCGAAAGCGGAAGGCGCCGTCGTCGTGCTCGATGACGTTCGGCCCTCCGCTGCTTCGCGGCGCTGGGCGGAACGCTACGGACTTGACCCGCGCGTCAGTGAATTGGCGTTGCGCGAGAGCCGTCGCGTCGTGCGGCGAAAACACGGCGTACTGATCACAGAAACGCGCCACGGTTTTGTCTGCGCGAACAGCGGCGTCGATGTTTCGAATGTCGATGGCGGCAGGCACGCCGTGCTCTTGCCCAGAGATGCGGACCAATCCGCGGCAAGCTTACGACGTGGTCTGAAAAAGCTGCTGGGGCTGGATGTTGCCGTCATCGTCAGCGATAGCTTTGGGCGCCCGTGGCGTGAGGGCCTGACCGAAGTGGCCATTGGAGTCGCTGGAATGAGGCCACTCATCGATTATCGTGGACGGCGCGATTCTCACGGCTACTCGTTGCACTCGACCATCGAAGCCGTTGCCGACGAACTGGCTTGCGCTGCGGGACTCGTCTGCGGCAAGCTAGCGGGTACGCCTGCGTGTATCATTCGCGGTTATTCTTATGGACGAGGAAAAGGCCGAGCGACCGACCTGATTCGCCCCGCTACGCGCGATCTCTTTCGCTAGATGATTCGGAGGAGTCTCATGACGCAAACATCTGAGCTTGAGCAGTTCCCCAACTTCAGTTGGGAGGAAGCCGCGCAATCCGCCTCGTCCCCGATCCGCGGAGCGCTCGAGCGCGTTCTGGAAAGGCAAGATGGAGCGTGTCTGCTCGACGACGAGAAATACGCGTTGGCAGACTGCCAGGGCGCGGATCTGCTCGCGCTGCTGTTGGCTGCCGATTCGCTCCGCCGCGATTTGGTCGGTGACATTGTTACGTACGTCGTCAACCGCAATATTAATTTCACAAATATCTGTTTTGTGGGATGCAAATTTTGCGCTTTCAGCCGCGGACCGCGAGAAGGCGATTCCTATTTTCATTCCATCGAAGACATGGCCCGCAAAGCCAAAGAAGCGGCGGAGTTGGGCGCAACTGAGGTGTGCATTCAAGGCGGCCTGCCGCGCGATCTGCCTCCTTTTTATTATCGCGACATTCTTCGAGCTGTGAAGAACGCGGTCCCGGGGATGCACATTCATGCCTTCTCGCCCATGGAGATTGTCTATGGCGTCGAACTCACCGGCATGCCGCTCGGCGACTATCTTTGCATGCTGCGCGATAACGGCCTCGACACGTTGCCCGGCACTGCGGCGGAAATTCTCGATGACGAAGTCCGGCATGTGCTGTCGCGAAACAAACTTTCCGCGGCCGAGTGGCAGGATGTGATCCGCACCGCGCACGCGTGCGGCATTCCAAGTACATCCACTCTGATGTATGGGCACATGGAGACGCCCGCTCACTGGGTCCGGCAGTTGGCGCTGTTCCGCGAGATCCAGTCTGAGACGGGCGGTTTTACCGAGTTCGTGCCGCTGGGCTTTGTGCACCAGAACACGTTGTTATTTCAGCAGGGGCTGGCACGGACTGGGCCCACGTTCGCCGAACATCTGAAGATTCATGCCCTGGCCAGAATTCTGCTAGCCGGATCGATCCACAATATCCAGGTTTCATGGGTGAAGTTGAATCGCCGGCTATCGCAACTCTGCCTGCATGCCGGCGCGAACGACTACGGCGGCACGTTGATGGAAGAAAACATCTCCCGTGAGGCCGGAGCGACCGCCGGCCAGTACACCACTCCCGAAGAATTTCAATCTTTAATTCTGGAGATTGGCCGCATTCCGGCCGAGCGGAACACAAAATATTCGCGGATTCAGCTCAAGCAGTCGATTGAGGCGCTGTCTTCCGAGTATGTGCTCGTTCCAGAGTTTGCCTGAGCCGGGCGACCCGCTGACCCGCGTATTTGCCCGACATCGTGCCGGAGCGCCCGGCCCGTCTTGTAGCCCACCTCACACGCGTCCGTGACACACATCACACCGCGTTGCGACGCTAAAAATCCATAATGCTTGCGAACCTTCGGGAGCTGACGCTCCCGCTCGTGGGGGTATTCGTGGCAGCAAAAGGACGCGTATCTATCGTTGTCGAACGGTGCAAGGCCTGCGGCTTCTGTGTAGAGTTCTGCCCTACCAAAGTTCTGGCGCTCTCCTCGGCATTCAATTCCAAGGGCTATCACCCGCCGCACGTCGTCTCGCCGGAGAAGTGCAGCGGCTGCGATCTTTGCGGCATGTACTGCCCAGACTTCGCCATCTACGGTCACAAGTTGCAGGCGCCGAAGGCGGAGGCAACAGCGGAGGCAAAAGAGGTGAACAATGAAGGCTGATCCACGCGGCGTACTCACTGGCACTCATTTTATGGATGGCGACCACGCCTGCTGCGAAGGCGCTTTGGCCGCGGGCGCGCGTTTTGCGGCTGGTTATCCAATCACGCCCTCCACCGAAGTGGTTGAACGCTTCGCGCAGCGCGTGCCGACGGTCGGCGGCTGCTTCATCCAGATGGAAGACGAACTCGCGGCCTCGATCACGCTGCAAGGCGGCGTGTGGGGCGGCGCGAAGGCATTCACCGTCACCTCCGGACCCGGCTTCTCTCTGATGATGGAGCACATTGGTTACGCAGCGATGACCGAAACGCCTTGCGTCTTCGTCGATGTGCAGCGCGGCGGACCTTCCACGGGCCTGCCCACGCTTCCCGCTCAGGGCGACATGATGCAGGCGCGCTGGGGATCGCATGGCGATTATGAAATTATCGCGCTCTGCCCCAACTCTCCACAGGAGTGCTTTGACCTCACCATCAAAGCCTTCAACTTGGCGGAAGAATTTCGCGTTCCCGTCATGTTCATGATGGATGAAGTGGTTGGCCACATGACGGAAAAAGTCGTGATTCCGCCGGCCGATGAGATTGAAGTGACGCCGCGCAAACACACGCACAAATCGGTCGAGGACTACCTTCCCTACGGCACTAACGGAGACATGGTCCCGGAGATGGCGCACGCCGGCGAAGGCTACAAATTCCATGTCACCGGGTTGACGCACGACGAGCGCGGCTATCCCAACATGACGCCGAAGATGCAGCAGAAGCTGGTGACGCGCCTGCAAAACAAAATTCTCTCCGCCACAGACCGCATCTCCATGTTCGAGGAAGAGGGCACGGCCGATGCCGATGTGGTCGTCGTTTCCTACGGCATCACCTCGCGAGTCGCGCAGCGCGCCATCGAAATGGCTCGCGCTGACGGGTTAAAGGTCGGCAAACTTCGGCTCATCACCGCGTGGCCCTTCCCGGAAAATAAAATTCGCCAACTCGCCGCCCATATCAAGGCTTTCGTCGTGCCGGAGTTGAACCTGGGACAAATGGTGCGCGAGGTGGAACGCGCCGCCGCAGGAAAGGCCCAGACCTTTCTGGTGCCCCACGCCGGCGGCAGTGTGCATCATCCCGAAGAAATTCTTGCGTTTATTCAGGAGGCTGTCCGATGACCACGCTGGTAAGCCCTATCCCGGGGAATCCCGTCGAGCCGTTTCTGCGCTCCGATCGCATGCCCCACATCTGGTGTCCCGGATGCGGCATCGGCACCACCGTCAATTGCTTTGCCGAGGCTCTGATCGAATCCAAAATCGACCTGAAGACTCTCGCGCTCGTCTCCGGCATTGGCTGCACGGGCCGCGTGGCCGGATACGTCAAGCTCGATTCCTTCCACACCACGCACGGCCGCGCCATCCCGTTTGCCACTGGCCTTAAGCTCGCCAACCCCGGCCTCAATGTCGTCGTCTACTCCGGCGATGGCGATCTCTCCGCGATTGGCGGCAATCACCTCATCCACGCGGCGCGCCGCAACATCGACCTCAAGGTGATCTGCGTCAACAACCTGATCTACGCGATGACCGGCGGCCAGACCGCTCCGACTACTCCCGGCCACGCGACAACATCCACGTCGCCCTACGGAACTTTCGAGCCGTCCTTCAATCTTCCGCATCTGGTCGAGGCTGCGGGCGCAGTCTACGTCGCGCGCTGGACGACGTTCCATGTTCGTCAGCTTGCGCGCTCCATTACAGAGGCCTTCAACAAAAAGGGTTTCAGTTTTATCGAAGTGATTTCGCCCTGCCCCACGCTCTACCAGCGCCGCAACAAAATGGGTGACGGCCTCGAGACCATGAAGTACTACAAAGAAAAAAGCAAAACCAAGCACGGCGCGCCCACCAGCGAAGTCGGGCTCACGCTGAACGGCGAAATCATCGTCGGCAAGTTCGTCGACCGCGACCGCCCCGATTACAGCACACTACTCAAGGCTCAGATGCACGAGTCGCTGGGCGACAAGTACGTCGATTACGACGAAGAACAAGGCTATGCATGCAGTGCCGACGGCGGTTGCGAGGAGGATTCATGCCACTAACTGAGATTCGCGTTGCGGGATTCGGAGGCCAGGGTGTAATTCTCTCGGCCATCGTGCTCGGGAAAGCCTGCTCCATTTATGAAGGCAAATTCGCGACCATGACGCAGAACTTTGGCCCAGAAGCGCGCGGCGGAGCGTGCAGCGCACAACTCATGCTTTCCGACACGCCGGTGCTTTATCCCTACGTCACACAACCGGACATCATGGTCGTGATGTCTCAGGAAGCGTACGTAAAATTTGCCTCCGAGTTAAAAGAAGACGGGACACTCATTATCGAGCGCGACCTGGTTCGCGTCACCGATCTTCCCAAGCAGACAAAAATCTATAGTGTGCCAGCCACGCGCATTGCCGAGGAACTTGGCAAGCGCATGGTGCTGAACATCGTCATGGTGGGCTTTTTTACTGCCGTTACGCAGTTGCTCGAAGCCGATGCGGTTCGCAAAGCCGTCGCCGATTCGGTCCCGGCAAGCTTCAGGGAATTGAACCTAAAAGCCTTCGACAGAGGCTACGAATACGGAGTCTCAGCTCTGGCCGCCGGGCCCGAAACGCCAGACCTGGAGCAAAACGCGGCGGTGTCACAGGAACTGGTCTAAGAACTATAGAAAACCGGCTATTCGGCAGCACGTCGAGCCGTTCGCGCCAGCTTTCTCTACTCATCCACCGGCTGGGCATTCAACTCCTGCTCGGGTTCGCCGCCGGACAGGCCTTGCGCAATGATAAGACGGCGCGCCTCGATTCGTAGTTCCGGCAGTTTGCGCGCGAACCAGATCGCGCCCATCACGCAGGCAAGCCCTCCTACCTCAACTGTCACCGGTGCGCCCATGCGATGAGCGAGTGCTCCGCCGAACAATGCACCAAATGGCGCCATCCCCATGAACATCATCGAGTATAGCGACATGACTCGCCCGCGCAGCTGATCGGGCACCATCGTCTGGATCAGAGTGTTTGAACACGCCATCTGTAACATCATCGAATATCCGGCCGGCAACAGCAGCGCCACCGATAGCCAGAAAATTTTCGAGAAAGAAAACAGAAACAAACTGACGCCAAAGGTGGCGCAGGTGATGGCCACCCAGCGCCCCAGCCCTTTTACGCCAGTCTTGGTTGCGAGCGTGAGCGCTCCAAGCAGCGCGCCCACGCCCGTCGCGCCCATCAGAATGCCCAGGCCTCGCGCGCCGCCGTGCAGGATCTTATCGGCAAAAACCGGCATCAGCACCGTGTAGGGCATTCCGACCAGGCTGATCAGCCCAAGCAACAGTAGCAGTGCGCGGATCATCTTCGTCTGGCTCACCCAGCGAAAACCTTCGATGATGTCTTCGATCGGCGAGCCAGTAACGATGCGCCGTACCGAGTGCACGCGCATTAGAATCAGCCCGACGATAACGGCGATGTAGCTGATCGCGTTTGCGGCAAAGCACCAGCCTTCGCCGATGCGTGACACCAGAATTCCGGCGACGGCCGGCCCAACAACCCGCGCGCCGTTGAACATCGAAGAGTTCAGCGCGATGGCATTCATCAGGTCTTCTTTTCCGACCATGTCGACGAGAAACGATTGCCGGCCGGGAATGTCGAACGCGTTGACCACTCCCAGAATCGCGGCCAAAACAAAAACATGCCAAACGTGTATGCGACCGCTCAGCGTCAGCCAGGCCAGAATCGCCGCGAGAGTCATGGAGGCCGTTTGCGTCGTGATAATCAACCGCTGCCGGTTGACCCGGTCCGCCGTGATGCCGCCGATTGGCGCCACGAGAAATACCGGAATCTGGCTCGAGAATCCCACCGCACCAAGCAGCAGCGCCGATCCCGTCAGCCGATAAACGAGCCAGGCCTGCGCCACGCTTTGCATCCAAGTTCCGATGAGCGAGATCAGTTGCCCGCTAAAAAACAGCTGAAAGTTCCGATGGCGTAGCGCCCGCAAGGTTGTGGCCAATCTTGATAACGCTTTCGCGTGGGTCCCAGCGTCAAGTGGTGGATTCTGTGCGTGAGTCACTCTCTAAAACCTTGGCACATCTTTGGGATGACGGCAACCGGTGGCGAGTTGTGGGTGCACGAAATCGTGGGCGAAACCATTACGGAGTTTATATTGCACACAAATTTGCACATGCCCGCGGGGTCACTGAGTTGCAACTTCCCGCGCGCTCCGTTTCAGGATAGAGTAAAGACTCCTGACCGCTCCGGAGTGCGCGTAAGCGAGCGTTAGCCGCAGAATGCATTCAGAATGTCCACCACTGACCCAATTCGCCTGGAACGCCGTGCGGGCCAACGCTTCGAAGCGCTCACGCCTCTGGCGGTTCACTTCGAGCAGCGGCTGATACCGGGCTTCACGCAAAACCTGAGTGCCCGAGGCATTTTCTTCTATGCCGCGGTCGCGTTGCCCGAGGGCTCACTCATCGAGTTGACCTTCACCATGCCATCGGAGATCACCTTGGGCGAGAGCATGCCGGTTCGCTGTCGCGGGCGGGTTTTGCGAGTTACCTCTCCCCAAATCAATCAGCGGAACGGCGTTGCTGTGCGGCTCCTTTCCTATGAGTATCTGCCGACGGGCGACGACGGTTCCGCGTTGCAATTCCTCCGAACCTCCGGGGAATCGCCCGCTTTTACCTATCCTTCCCGCTGACGGCAGTTTTCAAAATCTCCTCGATCTTCCCAATAAAGGCCTTGCTGCCTTACAATGGGTTCAACCAATTCTGGCGATCTGGTTTCTGCCGGAGCCTGCGCCCAATGCCCAATCCACGCTCGCTTCGATTACGAAGGTCATTTGGCTCGGAGGCAGAAAGTTCGTAGCATGAACCTGAACACTGAGAACCGACTCATGCACGGGATCGCAGTCGCCGTCCTGACCGAGGACCGCGAACAATCCGTGATTCTGAATACTCGCGTCGAAAGCACGCACCTCGCCCGTACGGTTTTGAGCCACAATGGCTTCCCGTTGGGCCCGGGCGATGCGTTGCTGCGTCAGCTTCAGGATCAGCATGCCGAGGTTGTTCTGCTGGATATCGATCCGCGCAATCCGCAGCGGGCCGTGCGCACCATCGAACTGATCCACGCCAGCATTCCCGATATCACCATTTTCGCGGTTGGCGAGATGAACCAGCCCACAATCATTGTGTCCGCGATGCGTGCGGGCGCTCGCGAATTTGTGGACCGCGCCTCCACTCACGAAGCGCTGATCGAGGCCTTCGCCCGCTTTACCGCCGCTTTGAGCCGCGCTCAACGCAGTTCCAGCAAGGCGAGGGTGTTCACATTTCTCAACGCAAAAGGCGGAGCCGGCGCCACCACCGCGGCCGTCAATACCGCCGTCGCTCTCCAGGAAGCGCATGGCCGGGTGGTGCTGGTCGATTTCGCTGCCATCGGACACACAGCGTTGCAACTCAACCTGCGACCGCAATTCACGCTCATCGACGCGCTCCAAAATCTCCACCGCATGGATGTTTCGCTGCTCGATGGCCTGATGACGCCCTTTCGCAACGGTCTTCACCTGCTCGCGGGCGCGCAGCAGCCGCACTCGACCGCGCCGACCGCGGCCGAACTGGCTCGTCTTTTCGACTTGCTGGTGAGCCAATATCATTTCGTTGTGCTCGATTGCTCGGGCCGCCTCGACGGCACGATGCAGAACATCTGCGAACTTTCGAACGCGGTGCTTCTCGTCGCGCAAACCGATGTCGTTTCCCTCTGGAGCGCGGGCCGTATTCAGACGTTTTTGCAGGAAGGCGCGGGCCGCGAACGGCTGCGCATCGTTCTCAATCGTTATAAAAAAATTCCTGGCTTCACCGATGAGGATGTTGAAAAGGCCACCAGTTGCCAGGTGCTGTGGAAAGTGCCCAACAATTTTCAGCTCATCGGGCCCGCCATCGACAAAGGCAGTCCCGTCGCGATGCAGGGAAATCACGAGATCGCCCGTTCCTACCAGGGACTGGCCGCGGCGCTCGCCGGCGCAACTACATCCGCCGAAGGCTCGCTTGCTTTGATGTACCAGCAGGACAAAGCCGACGCCAAGAAGCGTGCTACCGGCCAGCTCATCGTCTCGCCCATGCGCGCCGGACAATAAAAACAAGTCAGAAGTAAGAAATCAGATTGCAGAAGTAAAACCCTGTCGCGCCGGCTGCATTGCCATGGGTGGACGTTCCTGGTTCTTGGACGCTCGTCAGAGTGGTGGGCCAGACTGATTTTATTTTTGCAATCTGATTTCTTGCTTCTGACTTCCAATCTGCAATCTGACCTCTGCAATGTCTTTTCCGCCACTTTGTTAGAATCAGTGTTCGCATGTCTCCCAAATACATCGAGTTCCTCTACCAGATGATCGCGTTCCTGTTCGCCATCAGCGTGCACGAATCCGCGCACGCCTGGACCGCGTCCCGCTGTGGAGATCCGACGGCTCGCATGCTCGGCCGCGTCTCGCTCAATCCCATTCGCCACATCGATCTGTTCGGTACGATCATTCTGCCGCTCGTCGCGGCTCTCAGCGGCATTCCATTGCTCGGATGGGCCAAGCCCACTCCCGTTGATCCACGCAATTTCCGCCATCCTATGCTCGATGACATTCTCACTTCCGTCGCCGGTCCCGTCAGCAACTTCATCGTCGCCACGGGCGCACTCCTGGTGCTCGGCGGCATCGCGCTTTCCTCTGCTACCGGCCATTCCATCGTCGATGGTTTGCCAGGCGGCCACGCGGGCGCGGTGTCTGATTCGGCCTTCACTCCCATCGCCATGCTGTTCTACGAGCTGATGTTGATCAACATCGTCCTCGCCGTTTTCAACCTGATTCCGGTTCCGCCGCTCGATGGCAGCCATGTGCTCCGCCATTTTCTGCCGGGTCCGGTGCGCATGATATTCGACCGCGTCGGCTTCTTCGCGCTGCTCGCGCTGGTTTATCTGGGCGGAGGATTGCTCTGGAGCGTGATCCGGCCGGTTATGAACCTCTACCTTTTCATCCTGGGCAAATTCTGAATGACAACTCCTTCCAATAAAAAACGCGTGCTCAGCGGAATGCGCTCGACCGGCAAGCTCCACCTTGGCAACTACGTCGGCGCGCTCGAAAACTGGGTCCGCATGCAGAATCAATACGACTGCTTCTTCTTCATCGCCGACTGGCACGCTCTCACCACCGACTACGCCGACACGTCGCGCGTCAAAGAAAACTCGGTCGATGTGCTGCTCGACTGGCTTGCTGCCGGACTCGACCCCGAACGCTGCGTCATGTTCATTCAGTCGCACGTGCCCGCGCACGCGGAGCTGCACCTGCTGCTCTCGATGATCACGCCGCTGGGCTGGCTCGAGCGCGTGCCTACCTACAAAGAGCAGAAAGAAAACATCAAGGAAAAAGATCTCGGGACCTACGGATTCCTCGGCTATCCCGTGCTGCAATCGGCCGACATCCTGATCTACAAAGCAGATGTCGTCCCCGTCGGCGAAGACCAGGTTGCGCACGTCGAACTGACTCGCGAAATCGCGCGCCGCTTCAATGGCTTCTACAGCGGCAAACGCGGCGAGGTCTTCCCCGAGCCCCAATCGCTGCTTACGCCCACGCCCAAGCTTCCCGGCACCGACGGCCGCAAGATGTCGAAGTCGTACGGCAACGCCATTATGCTCAGCGATCCGGAGCCTGTCGTGCGCCAGAAATTGAAAACTATGGTCACCGATCCCGCGCGCATCCGCCGCACCGATCCGGGCAATCCTGACCTTTGTCCCGTCGGCGACCTGCACAAAATCTTCAGCAGCGGAGAGACCATGGCGAAGGTCAACGAAGGCTGCCGTTCTGCCGGCATTGGCTGCATCGAGTGCAAAGGCTGGGCGGCCGACGCGCTCGTGCAGGTCCTCAACCCAATGCAGGAACGCCGCCAAAAATACGCGGACAATCCGCGCCTCGCGTGGGATATTCTGGAGGCAGGATCCTCGCGGGCCCGCGATGTGGCGGGAGCAACCATGAACGAGGTCCGCGATGCCATGAGCATCTCGCTTGACTACGAGCCGCCGAAGGGTCCAACAAAGTGACGAAAACGAAGTGAGCGATTTGTCCCAACCCGTCGAAGCTCCGCGCGCGGCGCAACCGCAAGCTGTGCCAACGCACGCGCCGAAGAAAGACAGCGACTTCCCCTTTGCCGTCGATCTGGGACAGATCTATGACGGCCCGCTCGACCTGCTTCTCGATCTCATCCGCAAGCAGGACATCGACATCTACGACATCCCGATCGCGAAGATCACCGCGCAATACCTCTCCTATGTCGAGCGCATCCGCGAATTCGACGTCAACGTCGCCAGCGAGTTCATCTACATGGCCGCGGTGCTGATTCACATCAAGTCAAAGATGCTGCTGCCGCGCGATCCGCTGGCTCCAGCGGGCGTTGAGGAAGACCCGCGCAACGAGCTGGTCAATCGCCTGCTTGAGCATGAGAAGTTCAAGTCCGCGGCGCAAATGCTCCTGCAAAAGCAGCAGATCGAAGACGCCGTTCTCACGAATCCCGCGATCCGCGAGTTCATGGACGCCGAAGGCACCGAGCCCGAGATTGCCGCTGACATCATCGACCTCGTCAAGACGTTCCAGCAGATCCTCGATCGCGCCCGCTCGCGTCCCATTCTCGAAGTCGATGAGGAAACCGTAACGGTCGGGCAGATGATCCAGTATCTGCATCGTCACCTCTCGCTCGAAGATCGGCCGATTCGCCTGAAGCAGATGCTGCGCACCATGCCGTCGCGGCCCGCGCTGGTCTGCATGTTTCTGGCGCTGCTCGAACTCGTGCGCTTGCAGGCAATTCAGGTCCGGCAGGATCACGTCTTCGGCGAAGTCCTGGTGCGCAAGCATTCGCACTTCGAAGAGGTGATGACTGAGCAAGCCGCAGTGCGAGATGATTGGAGATGAACAGTTCAGGTTTCAAGGTTTCAAGGTTTCATAGTTTCAATGTTTCAAGGTTATCTCGCGCCGTACCGCATCCCTTGAAGTTTGAAAGCCTGAACCCTTGGAAGTTCGAAGGTCTGAAAGACTAGTTGAAACCTTGAAACTATGAAACCTTGAAACCTTTATGCTTAAACCCCAACTCGAAGCCATCATTTACGCGGCTGAAACCCCAATCTTGGTCGAGCAGATCATCCCGCTTGTGAAAGAGGCGGTGCTCGCGGAATCGCCGGAGATCGATCCCACGGAAATCCGATCGCGCGTACGCGCCGCGATCGAAGAGCTGATCGCCGAATACTCTGGGCCGAACCATGGAATCGAGATTCGCCAGGTTGCGGGCGGTTATCGGATGTCCACCAAGCCCGAGCAGCACGATGTTGTGCGGTCGTTTGCCAAGAGCCTCAAACCGCCATTCCGACTCTCGCTGCCTGCGCTGGAGACGCTGGCTGTGATTGCTTACAAGCAGCCTGTGACGGTGCCGGAAATCAGCGAGATTCGCGGCGTCGATTCCGGCGGCGTGATAGCCACGCTGCTCGACCGCAAACTCATCACAACCGCGGGCCGCAAAGCGGTCATCGGACGGCCGATCCTCTATAAAACCAGCAAGGATTTCCTGCTCCGCTTCGGCCTCAAGGACATTCATGAACTTCCCACCATGGAGGAATTCGAGAAGGTACTCGCAGAATCGTTCCAGAGCGATCTGCTAATCGGCGAAGCAGCGGCTGCGGAAACATCGTCGGCAGAAACATCGCCTGAATCCGAGTCGGCCGAGCATGGGCCCGAATCGGCAGAAGGTGAATCTTTGCGAGAGCAGGATCTCGCTGACCAAACCATTGAGAACTCCGCGTCAGGTACGGAATCCTCGTCCGAATCTTCGCCGTCTTCCACGCAAGCTTCGTCGGAATCAGCGGAACTCACCGAACACGCCGAGACTGCCGCTAGCAGTCAGCAGGAATAGCAATGCCCGCGGAACGTCTGCAAAAGATCATCGCCGCTGCTGGAGTCGCTTCACGCCGTAAGGCTGAGGAACTGATCACCTCGGGTCGAGTGATGGTCAATGGACAGCCTGTGACGGAACTCGGCAGCAAAGCGGATCCAGAGCAGGATCACATTCGCGTTGACGGGAAACTTCTGCATGCGCCGGAACGTTTCTCGTACATCGTGCTCAACAAGCCGAAAGGTTACGTAACAACTGTCAGCGATCCTGAGCATCGTCCAACGGTGATGGATCTGGTCAAGAGCGTGAAAGGGCGCGTTTATCCAATCGGTCGACTGGACTGGGCGAGCGAAGGATTGTTGCTGCTTACGAACGATGGCGCGCTGGCGAATGCCCTGATGAAAGCCGCATCTCACGTGCCGAAGACTTATGTCGTCAAAGTTGCGGGCGTTCCCGACGAGACGAAGCTCGACAAATTGCGACGCGGAATTTCCATCGCGGAAAAAGGTGGAAGACGCGTTCGCACCGCGCCTGCACAGATCAAGCTGATTCGCGAAGGCGACAATCCTTGGCTCGAAGTGATCATCATTGAAGGCCGCAATCGCCAGGTCCGAAAAATGTTCGAAGAGGTCGGACATCACGTGGAAAAAATTCGCCGCGTGCAGTACGGTCCGTTGAAGCTGGACGTTCCGCCCGGAGAATTCCGCAGTCTGACGCTGGAAGAAGTCGCCAAACTAAAATCTGCCGCATCCGGATCGAAAAACGTCGCACCCAGCGCGAAGGCCGCCGCGGCCAGATCGGAGTTCGCCCCCTCCCGATCAAAGCCCGCCGCGTCCGGATCGAAATTCTTCCCACCACGATCAAAATCGGTTAAGCCGCAGCGCATCAAGCCGCAGCGCCGGAACTCCCGACCGTAGCGCCGTCCGGCCCGCGCGCCGTCATCATCGGCGCCGTCTTTCCGTGTGCCGCGTGGTAATCGGGTTTGACTCTTGCTTCTGGAACCTGAACTCTCACTTCTACAATCTGAGCTCTTACTTCTGCAACCTGACCTCTGACCTCTGCAATCTTCTACCGCCTGTCCTCTGGAATCATCGGGAGGCGCGCTGCTCCATACAAACCCGCGTCGCTGCCCAGCAGCGCGCGGGTGATGATTGTCTTGTGGCCGGATCGCGCTTCGACCTGCGAAGAGGCTCCCTGACCGCTGGCGAGCGAATCGGGAGGCGCGGTTGCGGCATACACCATGGAGCGCCAACGCAGTTCTTCAAAGATGGAGGGCGCGAAAGCTTCCCAGGCGCTCGAAACTCCGCCGCCGATCACGTAAATCGGCAGGTTCAGCGAGTTCACGAGCGTTGAGAGCACGATGCCGAGGCAGCGGCCGGCGCGGCGGAAGATGCGGCGCGCGTCTTCGTCGCCCTGAATGGCGAGGTTGTAGAGCGACTTGGCGCTGAACTCGGCGTCGGAATGCACGGCGCGCGCGAGGGCCGAGGAATTGTTCGCCGCGATGGCTTCGTGCGTCATGCGCACGATGGCGGTTGCCGAGGCATATTGCTCGAGGCATCCGCGATTGCCGCACTTGCAGGGATGGCCTTCGGGCTCGACCGTGGTGTGGCCGAATTCGCCGGCCATTCCGTTCATGCCATGCCAGATTGAGCCGTGGATCACGAGTCCGCCGCCAACGCCGGTTCCGAGCGTGAGCATCGCCATGTCGTCGAAGTCGCGGGCTGCGCCGAGCCATTTCTCGCCGAGCGCGGCGACGTTGGCGTCGTTTTCGAGGATCACGACGGTTTTGAGGCGGCGCTCGATTTCGGCGCGAACGGGATAATCGGCCCAACCGGGAAGGTTCGGAGATTCGCGCAGCAATCCGGTCTGCATGTCGATAATTCCGGGAACACCGATACCGATTCCGAGCATGGTGGCCGAGTTCGCATACTTCTGGAGGACGTGCTCGATGGCGGCGCACATGTCGTCGAGGACGTGATCGCGGCCGAGAGAGACTTTGGTTCCGAGAGTGACTTTTTCGACGAGCGTGCCTTGCTCGTCGACCGCGGCAATACGCAAATTCGTGCCGCCAAGATCAACACCGATTGCGAAATTTTTCATGAGGAAGATCCGTGGTGAATCCAATTTGTTTTTACAAGCCGAGGTTGAGATTCGTCAAACAGGCTCTCAGCTCTCAGCTCCAAGCTCGAAGCTCGAAGCTCTTGGGAAACCTCATTACCAAGAATTTCCTTGGAGCTAAGAGCTTGGAGCTACGAGCTATTTTTGGCAGTTCCGGCAATAGTGACTGCTGCGTCCGGCCAGCACCACTCGGCGAATTGGCGCCTTGCATACTAAGCATGGCTCGCCTTCTCGACCGTAAACTCTGTGCTGCAACTGAAAGAATCCTTCTTCGCCGTCGGCGTCGACGTAATCGGAGATGGAAGAGCCGCCGAGCGCAATCGCCTCGCGCAGAACTTCGCGCACCGATTCGTGCAGCTTGCCGAGCTCGGCGCGCGTGATGGTCGAGGCTCGCCTGCGCGGACGAAGGCCGGCGCGAAACAAGGATTCGTCGGCGTAAATATTTCCGACTCCGCGGACGAGTTTCTGATTCAAGAGCGCGCTCTTGATTGGAGTTTTGCGGCCGCGAAAGAGGGCGACGAAATTTTCTTCGCTCACGTCGAGCGGCTCGACTCCTCCCGGGTCGAAGCCCGCATCGTGCACGCTGAGTTTGCCGAACATACGCGGATCGACAAAACGCAATTCGCGTCCCGAGGCGAGCGAGGCGACGAGATGCGTGTGCCTGGCGATTTCGACGCCGGGCTCGCAGACTACGAGGCGACCGGTCATGCCGAGGTGGACGACCCAGTGGGCGGAGGCGGAGGCGGGGGCGGGACGCCTCGGCGCTACGGTCGATGCCGGCTGTGCGGCCCGGCGCTCTAGGGCGAAGACGATGTGCTTGCCGGCGCGGTGGACGCTTACGATTTTTGCGCCGTCCAGCGTGCGCGCAATTTTTGCGGCGGGCGACTTGAGCGGCTGCGGGCGGGAGCCGATCCAGACGGAGGTGATTGTGTCTGCGACGACGCGGCGCGCCAGGCCGCGGACGATGGTTTCGACTTCGGGGAGTTCGGGCACCCGGTCAGGATACAAGATCGGCCCGCTTCATTTTGCTGCGCGGCGAGATTGGCCGGGGCGGCTGGGCTGCGGGAACGTGAGGCGTCCTTGCTTCGAGGGCGCACGACGATCCGAAATGCCAGAAGGCGTGAATCTGATCTGTCGGGAATGCGGCCGGTCTGTACCTTTGCGGGCACCCCCCTCCCCCCTCCCCCTCCCCGGCCACTGTCTAATGGAATCAAAAACTTAGAGTAAGTTGGCTCGCAAAGTATTCAAAAATATAGACTTGAACTTATTTCTCGCAACCACTTTTGTTAGTTGCAGTTAGGTTCGATTTCCCGAGATTTTTCGACTCTTCCTCGCTAAAGTATTCGATCAAAATGACTTAGAGGCAAAGTATTCAATACATTAGACTTAAGTTCGAAAAATGCCATGATTTCGGGTGTTTCTTTGTAAAGTATTCAAAAATAGAGGGTTACTTTCACAGTATTGACTGCAAAAGACTTAGCTGGAAAAGCACTTGGTGGATCGCGCTCTTTCGCAAATGGTCTTACCCCCCATTTTCGCCCTGATTGAACATCGGCTCCCGGCTGCCCAGTCATTGCACATTTTGTCAAAGAACGAATTCTACGAGCACATTGTGTGCGCTAGATCAAGTTGAGTCCAAGGGTGAGGCTTAAGTCAAGACTATTTGGCGGAGAGATTTGGGCCGGCGAACGTGGATGATGCGCCAGCAACTGTCACAGAAGAAGTGCGACTTAGTTCGCCGCCGCGCTAAACTGCGGGATCGTCATTCGGGCATTTTGAGAGGGAGGGAACATGGTCGTGGAGGATGCGCAGCGGGAAGTGCGGACGGTCTTTGTGGGCGGGTTTTGGGGGCAACTGGTTTCATCGGCGATCTGGTTGGCGTCGGCGGGGCTGGCAGTTTGGGTCAGTCCGCGCGCGGCAATCTTTGAGGTGGTGTTGGGCGGCTTTTTCATCTTCCCTATCACTCAGTTGTTGCTGCGGCTGACGGGCGGGCGCGCATCGCTGGCCAGGGGCAATCCGCTTGGACATCTGGCGATGCAGATTGCGTTTACGCTGCCGCTCTCGATGCTGCTGCTGGTGCCGGTGACTGTTTTTCGGTTGAACTGGTTTTATCCGGCGTTGATGATTCTGGTGGGCGCGCACTATCTGCCATTTACGTTTCTCTATGGCATGAGCATGTTTATTCCCTTAAGCGCGATTCTTGTGGGCGTCGGAGTTGTGATTGCGCTGTACGCGGCGGGAACGTTCAGTTTGGGAGGATGGGTTGGAGGCTTGACGCTTTTCATTTTCGCCTGGATCGGGCGAGGCGCAGTGCGAAGTGAGCTACCTGGTCGTGGATGAGTGCCTTCGGGAGCGGGGCTGCGTACGGGTTGGGCAGGCATCCTTCCATCAGTAAACGAGGACGGCATCAGCAGCGCAACGTTCGGTTGCTCGTGCACAGGCGGATTCTGTATTCTGGGACGTACACACCGCGCTCCGCCGATCATCTGTCAGTCTTCCAGTACGCCCGTTCGCGGCGGAATCTGTGTGTGCACACCAAGTCTCGAGCGAGCGCGTTTTGGCTGGCGGAGCGACGATCCCAGGGGCGGAATCAGGGCCGCAAATTCCAGACGGAGAGTGAATTGAACCAAACTCGGGGCAAGCGGGGCAGAACCGCGGTCATCGTGGGAGCGCAGTGGGGCGACGAAGGCAAAGGCAAAATCGTCGACGTGCTCACGCGCACCTTTCGGATGGTAGCGCGCTACGCGGGTGGGCATAACGCCGGACACACGGTCATCATCAACGGGAAGAAATTTATTTTGCAGCTTGTGCCCGGAGGAATTCTTCGGCCGGAATGCGTGAGCGTGATCGGGAACGGCGTGGTGCTGGACCCGATGGCGTTTTTGAAGGAAGTTGCGTCACTCGGCGATGCGGGCGTGAAGGTGGATGGGAATCTGTTTGTGTCGAATCGCGCGCAGGTAATTCTGCCGTATCACCGCATGATGGAACTGGGTTCGGAGAACGCGCCGGGACGCGTGAAGATTGGCACGACGTCGCGCGGGATTGGGCCGGCGTACGAGGACAAGATGGGACGGCGCGGGCTGCGCGTGGCGGATCTGCTGGACCGGGAACTGCTGCGGACGCATATCGAGAACGCGTGCCACGAGAAGAACATGATCGCGCATGCGCTGTTTAATTCGGATCCGCTGGATGCGGACAAGATGTTTGCGGAATACGCGGCTGCGGCGGAGAAGATCGGTCCGTTTGTGTGCGACACGGCGGTGTTGCTGAACCGGGCGCTGGCGGAAGGGAAGTCGATCGTGTTCGAGGGCGCGCAGGGGACGATGCTGGATATCGATCATGGGACGTATCCGTTCGTCACGTCGTCGAGTGCGACGTCGGGCGGAGCGGCGACTGGAACGGGCGTTCCGCCGACTTCGATCGATACGGTGATTGGAATTACGAAGGCGTATTGCACGCGCGTGGGCGGAGGACCGTTTCCGACGGAGTTGCTGGGCGTAGAGGGCGAGGATTTGCGGAAACGGGGCAACGAATTTGGCGCGGTGACGGGGAGGCCGCGGCGCACGGGCTGGCTGGATTTGCCTCAATTGCGCTACGCTGGCATGATCAATGGAATCTCATGGCTGGTGGTGACGAAGCTGGATGTGCTGGACCACTTGACGGAGATTCCGGTGTGCGTGGGGTACAGGATTGGCGGCAAGGTGACGGATGCGATGCCGCCGCAAGCCTCGGGATATGAAAAAATTGAATGCGTTTATAGTAAGATGCCGGGCTGGGCGACGCCGACGAATCGGGTGAGGACGTACGATGAGTTGCCCACGGCGGCGCGCGAGTATCTGACGTTTATTGAGAGAGAGACTGGGGCGCGCGTGGGAATGATTTCGACGGGACCGGATCGGGAGGAGACGATTCTGGTGGATGAGTTTGTGGCGGAGTTGGGGCTGGAGAGCACTGAGTAATTTGGAATTGAGTAATTGGGAAATTTAGTTATTGAAGCGATGTGGGCGCTATTGAGCAGGTCATTTAGCGGAAAGGAACGGAGCGACGGATGGTAGTGCTGGCGGTTACGTGGATGGCGAAGATAGGACGCGAGTCGGAAACGGCGGCGATCTTTGAGAAACTTTCAGCCGAGTCGCGGAGTGAACCGGGCTGCCTGATGTATCAGGTGCACAAGCACAAGACCGATCCGCGGCGCTTTTTTATTTACGAGCAATATAAGGACGATGCCGCGCTGGAGGCGCACCGGACGTCGGCGCATTTTTTGCAGATGGCGAAAAAAGATCTGCCGAAGGTTGCGGACCGTACCGAAGGGCATTTGTTCGAGCCGCTGGGATAGGGCGTGCGCGCGAGTAGGATCGCCGCGACTGGCCAGAGTATCGCATCTTTCTTCCTTGGTCCGCGTGTTACGGCTTGGCGTGCAGGGCTGCGATGCGTTGCTTAAGTTCATCGTAGACGCGACAAATGGCGAGCAGGATCGGATCAGGACCATCCGACGTCATATAGTCGTGGAGTTCGTTTTCCGTAATTCGACCTTCCTTAAGCCACTCATCGATTACGTCCCGTCTCTCGTCGGCTGTGAGCAACTGACAAAGCTCTTGCGGCGGGAGATCGTCGGGATCCGATTCGTTCGAGTCTTCGTCATCGCCGTCCTCGTCGTCCTCGTCGTCTCGTTCGTCTTGCTCGCAATCCGGCTCGCGATCTTCTGCCTCATCCTCCTCGTCGGGATCGTGGCCCTCGCCGGTGGCCGACCATGGGGTCATGCCTAGCGGGGTTTCGGCGACCTTTTCGGGCTCGACGACGACCTGGGTGGGCTTGGGTTTCTCGGCCTGCATCTGCTTGAGGTTGCCGGA